>Ga0315336_1000958_pt1 | contig 63729 bp, 54 predicted proteins | sample ASW5metaG_FD_204512 | JGI IMG/M metagenome (GOLD analysis project Ga0315336, IMG submission 204512) | Ammonia-oxidizing marine archaeal communities from Monterey Bay, California, United States - ASW #5 | ecosystem: Environmental > Aquatic > Marine > Intertidal zone | place: USA: California... | reverse complement strand
CGCCACCGTAGGGTGCACTGAGCCTCAGGCGAACTGCACCGCTCTACCCCCTCCCCCGTAGGAGCACCGCTTGAGGTGCGAACCGAGCGTCGCGAGGCGACAGGGGTAAAGGTCTGTCCGCCGTTCTTTCTGGAACCTGTCGAGCTCTGAGATTCCTGATCGCCCTGCGGGCGATTTCCGCGCAAGCGCGGTTCGCATGTCGCAGATCCCCTGGGGGACAAGCATAGGTTATTCGCTACGCTCACCCTCCGGGCCGCACGTAACTGCGTGCGTTACTCCGCTACGCTCCGTTTCTACAGCGGCTTCGTAGAAATGACGGGATCAGGGGAACCCTCCACCCTTTCCCTATCCAGTCGAGCGTAGCTAGCCCTCCCCCTTGACCCCCTGTTTTTGCTATGCTGATTCCCTTCACGGCCAGTTTGGGGGAAGTCCGTGCGTTACCTGTTTGCTGCTACCGCGCTGATCCTGTCCGGCACCTTGTTTGCACAACAGGACAGCAACGCCCGTCTGCTCACGGAAGAGGAGCGCGACGCTCGCCTGCTTGAGCAGCAGGAATTGTCAGAGCGGGCGGCAGAATTGCAGGATCGACAGGACACAGCGCAACAACTTCTCCGCCAACAGGACAAGTACCTGGACGCGCTACAGCAAGAAATCCAGGCACTCAAAAAACTCTCAGAAGAGGCAGATAACACTGCCCGGGCAGATCAGTGATGCTGCAATGGTTACGCCAGCTCTTTCACCGCCGGACACCCTCGAAGCCGGCCCCCCATAAACCGGAACCCCGGCAGAAGCCTGAAACCGTCAGCACGCCCGCCCCCGTTTCAGAGGCAGACCCGATTGCCGCGCTGATGCCCTTCCAGATTCGCCCCTTGCACAGCGGCGATATGTCAGAGCTCCTGGGCGTGTTTCGTGAGGCCATCCAGATCAGTGCGGCGGCGGACTACGATCAGCAACAACGGGATGCCTGGAGCCGGGGACAGAGCTACGACAGCCTGATCTCTGTGCTTAGCGAAGGCGACACGGTAGTGGCGGAATGGGACGACAAGCTGGTGGGCTTTGCCCATCGGATTCGGGATTACATCAACATGGTCTTTGTCCACCCTGAGGCCTCTCGGGTCGGTATTGCCACCCTGCTTTACCAGCATCTGGAAGACGGTGCTCGCATCGATGGCCTCACTGAGCTGACCACCCACGCCAGCCTTACTGCCCACGATTTCTTTGCCTACATGGGCTATACCAGCGAAGGCCAGGAACAGGCGGAACGGGATGGCATCCCGCTTACCCGCCACGCCATGCGAAAATCGCTGATCTGAACCCAACCGCATCATGCGGGATTGATCGAAAAATCTGATAACACCCCTCAACCCAGCCTTCTGGGTTCCCCTCGGGGCTGTCGCTATTCTTTACTTATCGGATGGCGGCAGAACCACTTTCTCCGCCTCCAGATATACATCCATGCGTTGATTCTGTGATACCCGGAACCCGTGAGGGTTCATGCTTCCCCCCCTTAGGCCGTCACCCCTGACGGCCGTTTTTTTGTCTGCAGGACGGCCGTGCCCGCTATCTGGCAATCCCTTTCTCAACCGCTTGCCGAGAAAAGGATTGCCCGACTACGAACCGGGGCTGAGCGTCAGGACTTGTAAAGCAGCTTGCCGACGCTATTGAAGGCTTTCTCACTGAGGCTCATGCGAATCATGGAGCGGAACCAGGTTTCCGGGAGCAAACGACGAGCCAACAGCAACATCCGTGCATCCGCGCCCACGCTATAACGCAAACGGGCACTCTGGTCGGTGGCGGCCCGGTAGATCACCTTGGCGGCATCTTCCGGGCGAGATCCCCCCGGCCCGGTCTTGTCCATCACCCCAAGCTGGGCCTGCGAATATGTGGCATAACTCTCAACCCCGGTCTGATTTTTACGGTCGGCAGAGCGGCCAAAAAACTCTGTGTTCACCGCCCCCGGCTCGATGATCTTGACGCCGATGCCTAGCGGAGTCAGCTCATAAACCAGCCCCTCGGTGAACCCTTCTACTGCCCACTTGCTGGCGTTATAGACGCTATACAAGGGTAACGGCACACGCCCTACCATACTGGCCACATTGACCAGCACCCCGCTTTTACGCTCACGAAAGTGAGGCAGTACCGCCCGACAGGTTTCCATCAGCCCGAATACATTGGTATCAAACTGGCGCAGGATCTGTTCCTCATCCAGCGTTTCAAACGCTCCCATCAATCCATAGCCGGCGTTGTTCACCAGCACATCAATGGCGCCACAGTGTTTGATGGCCTGTGTCACTGCACCATGAATACTGTCGCGGTCATTAACGTCCAGAGGCAGGCACAGCACACCGGGGAGCTCAGCCAAGTCTCCGGCCTGTTCAGGGTTACGCATGGTGGCAACTACCTGCCAACCCCGCGCCTGAAAATACAGGGCAGCGGCACGACCAATGCCGGATGAGGCACCGGTAATCAATACGGTTTTTGTTTGCGTCTGAGACACAGCTATCTCCCTATCTCTAACAGGCGGTTAAACATGGCCCGGGTGATCAGCACCCGGACGGATAAGATCCTGCTCGGCATCGCCGAACATCTGCGTGAGTACATGCCGTTGCGTACTGCGCCCCAGTTTTTGTTGCCACTGTCGCAATCCAGGGATATAGCGTTGCACCCCATAACTTGCCAGGCGGGGAAAAAAGGTCGCCAGCGGGTACCAGGCAGACACGCCCTCGGGCAAACCGAGCTGTTGCATCTTGGTGCGGTCAAGGAAGTAACGACTGACGCTCAGATGCTTCTGGTAGGCCAGTTTTCGCTGCAATTTTTCGAAGCGGGGAAAATGACGATCAAGGGGCTCCCGGGCCAGCGCTTGCCCCAGTTCCTGACTGGTCCAGTCGGGCTGACTCTGGGTCATCAACGCATGCTGCAGCAGCACGATGCCATCGCGCTCCGTGTCCACCAGCCATTTCTCATCCACCCCCATCACCCAGCAGGCATATTTCCACAGATGCATCACCGCGCGGGACTCCCGGGGCGTCACCGGCACGCCCATTTTGCGCAGCCCTCCCAGCATGACCACACAGAATCCCAGGTAGGTCGCGACCATATCCACCTGGCTGAGAGGCATGCCCCACTTGCTGGCTTCCCACTCTTCGCGGCTGGCCAGATTACGGCGCACCAGTGAATGCACCAGGCGCACATGCAAGGTGCTGCGGAAACCCGGCGCAAAACGGCGTAGCCCGCCGATTTCGGTACAGTCGATCCACCACTTTCCGGTCTCCGCCACGCGCCGGGAAGCTCCTTTATTCAAGGCCCCGGTCATCACCAACGATTGATTGAAACCGGACAGCAGGTAGCCGCCCATCAGCGCAAGATTCCGCAGTACGTATGGCGCCGTCATCCCCGTGGAATGAATAAAACGGGCACCTTCGTCAATCAGCTCGGCATCCACCCAGGCAGGCCGCCGCTCCAGGCTCTTGATAAAGAGATAGAGTGGTTCCGGACAATTCGGGATGGTCGCCAGCCCTTCGCTGACGGCCTTGTCGAACAAGACGCGGGCCTCACGGGGGCCATAATCCACCATCCAGTCCACCAGCGCGTCCATAGCCGGGTCCCCCTCCCAAAGGGCATCCAGAACGGCGGCGTACTCTTCGTAACTCGGGGCCAATTCACGGCCGAGCAGTTTTTTCAGCCAGGCCGGAGTCGGCTTCTGAGTCTTTTCGAACGGGCGGGCCCGGCTGGGAACCTTGTGTCTTTGCGTCTTGGCTATCACAGGAAGCCTCCTCAACGATCTTGCATTGCCTGGCACCATAATGCGAATATTTATTCGCATTCAATTCGCATTTGAGGCTCCCATGCGTAAACGCCCCCAACAGCAGCGCTCCCGGGAAATGGTCCGCGCCCTGATCGACGCCACCGGCAAGGTCATTCAGCAGCAGGGACTGGATAACACCACTACCGCCCGCATCGCCGAGGTCGCCGGGGTCAGTGTGGGGTCGCTGTATCAGTATTTCGGCGACAAGGACGGGCTGATTGAGGCGTTAATGGAAAGCCTGGCCGATGAGATCGGCACAGGACTGAAACGACTGCCGGTCATGGATAATGTGGACATGGCCGCGACGGTGGGCAGCGCCATCCGTTTTGGCTTTGCGGTACTGCATTCCCGCGACGGGCTCTATCTGGAGCTGGTGCGCAATTGGCACCGGTTGCCCACCAACCGGGTGATGGACGCGCTGCAACAACACTTCATGGAGTTGGCCAGGTTGTATTTCCTGCGTCACTACCAGCACCATCAGATCAGCAACCTGGAAGTGCGGGTCTTTATCGTGACCAACAGTGTCCTGTTCACCATGATCCGGCATATCAGCCAGCACAGTGGCCTGATCCGCGAACAGGAGCTGGCCGACGAACTGACACTGATGGTCGCCCGCTATCTGGCAAGCCCCCCGGACACCGTTGAGGAATCCCCATGAATCCGGATCTGGCCATCACCTACTGCCGCATGATTGCCAAGACCCTGGGACTGGATCATGCCGGCCTGGAAATGCTGGTGCGCGGAACCGGCATCGACGTGGAAACGCTGCTGCACAGTGACGGCTTTATTGATTGGCCAGGCATTCGCCAGTTGATCACCAATGCCCACCAACTCACCGATCAACCGGATATCGCCTTGCAAACAGGCCTGCGCGCCCTGCCCGCCATGCATGGCCCCATGGGCATGGCGGCCATGGCCAGCCCCACCCTGCGCAATGCCATGCAGCTGTTTGCGCGTTTCAACAACACCCGCACGCGTATATTCAATACGGTGATGGAGGAAACCCCGGAGGTAATCACCCTGCGCATGGTGTTTGCCTATCCGCAGAGCCCGACCATACAGTTTCTTACCGAGTCTGCCATGGCCTCCGCTTATGCCTGCCATGTGGTGCTGCGCGGCAAGCCCATTGATGGCGGGAGTGCCTATTTCAACTACCCGCCACCACTCTGGGCCGACCGTTACCCGCAGGTCTTTCCGGGCACTCGTATAGTGTTTGACGCTCCGGACACGGCCATGAGCCTTCCCGCCAGCTACGGCGACGAGCCCCTGCCCAGCCATGACCGGGATCTGCTCTGGGTGGCGATCCAACAGTGCGAGATCCGCCAGGAAGCCCTACGCAAACAAGGTACCGTCAGTGACCGGGTACTTTCCCTGATGCACCAGAAACCCGGTAAAGCCAACCTGGACAGTATCGCCGACCAGTTACACATGAGCCCCCGCACCCTGATCCGCAAGCTCAAGCAGGAAGACACCCGCTTCCAGCAACTGCTCGACCAGACCCTCAGCCGCCGGGCTGCCCAGTTACTCAGCCTGCCCCACTACACCGTCGCCGCCGTTGCCGAAGATCTTGGCTACACCGATGTGGCCAGCTTCCGGCGAGCCTTTCAGCGCTGGTTCGGCACCAGCCCCGGCCGCTTCCGCCAGGAGTAGCCTCAAGCTACAAGGGCCATAAAGGTGTTTAATGTCTGGGCTGCCCTGCCCGCATAAACCAGTAAACGCGGGCACGGCGTTGCCAATCCACGTCGCCCTCCCGCGTTGCAGCTTGAAGCTTGCGGCTCACCCTGTCACTTTTTATCCCCTTCTTGTCAGCATCCGCGCTCACCCATCCCCGGTATTCCAGTAACACTGGAGCCAAGCAACACTGGAGACTGGCGCAATGTACAACGAAGACAACAACAATGAACTGGCACGCCTGAAGGTGTCACCACCACTAGCTTGGCCAACCGTGGCCATTCTTGTTGGTTCTCTGGTTGCCATTGCGCTGACCTGGGCTCTGGTTCCCTCCGGCATCTGGCCGCTCTGGCTGGGCATGGTGGTGAACAGCCTTGCCGGCTATGCCCTTTTTACCCCGGCTCACGAAGCCATCCACCGCGCTGCGGCCCGTAAACCCGAAACCAACGATTTCCTGCTGGCTGCCGCCACATTCGTGGCAGTGCCATTCGGCAAGGGGAAACTCTTCCGGCTGCTGCACATGCGCCACCACCGCTTTGCCAATGATCCGCAAAATGACCCGGACCACTGGATGGCCAGCAGCCTGTGGACCATGCCTCTGTGGGGATTGTGGCCTTATCTGTATCTGTACAAGTTCCTGCGCAACCCATCGCTGCTACCCAATGTGACAGTGCAGGAAGTGCTGCGTGAAGTTGCCCTGGCAGGTGTGATTTTTGCCGTTCTGCTCGCCTTGGCGCCGTTTTACATGCTGACACTGTGGCTGATCCCCACCTACTTCGCGTTTTTTCTGATGTGCCTGGTGTTCATGGTGCTGCCGCACTACCCACACACCGGCCGGCAGGACGAAGACCCGAACACCACCGCCCTGATGCGCATGGGCAAAGAGTGGCTGCTGACCCCGGTGTTGATGTACCAGAACTATCATCTGGTGCATCACCTGTATCCCACCGTGCCCTTCTACCGCTACGGCAAAGTCTGGAAAGCCCGCGAACAGTACCACCGTGAATATTCCGGCAGCATGATCATCGGGCCCTTTGGCCTGGGGCCGGAAACAGACCAGAAACAAAACCCTGCATGATGCCCCCCTTTTCGGGCGGCGTTTGCCGCCCGCTTTTTGTTTATTCACTCATTGGCACTTTTTATCCCCCATTTGGCAATTTTCGCGCTTATGTTTCTGCGCAGAAAGGTAAACACTCTGTATTGGCACCTTGCAGGAGAGCGCCCATGACAAGTACAACCGCCCCGCAACACAACGAACTCAAGACCCTGGCCCGGCTCAAGGTATCACCCAGGTTTGCCGGCCCCACCATGACCATCATGGTGGCATCCCACGGCGCCAATATTCTCAGCTGGGTGATGGTGCTCAGTGGACTCTGGCCCGCCTGGGTAGGCCTGATCATCAACAGCATCGCCGGCTACGCGATGTTCACGCCAGCCCATGAAGCCATCCACCGCTGTGCCGCCCGCAAACCGGAGCACAACGACCTGATCCTCGCCATTGCCACCTTTGTGGCGGTACCCTTCGGTAAGGGCAAGATGTTCCGGCTGATGCACATGCGCCATCACCGCTTTGCCAATGATCCGCAGAAAGACCCGGATCACTGGATGGCCAGCAGCCTGTGGACCATGCCCCTGTGGGGCTTCTGGCCGTTCCTTTATCTGATCAATTTTCTGCGCAACCCTGATGTGCTGCCCAATGTGAAACCCGCGGAGATCTGGCGAGAACTGGCCGTGGCCGGCGTGGCACTCACCGCCCTGTTTCTCTGGCGCCCCTATGAAGCCCTGATGCTGTGGCTGATCCCCTCCTATTTCTCCTTCTACCTGATGTGCCTGGTGTTCATGGTATTGCCCCACTATCCACACACCGGCCGCCAGGACGTGGACCCGAATACCACCGCGCTGATGCGCATGGGCAAGGAGTGGCTGCTGACCCCGGTACTGATGTATCAGAACTATCACCTGATCCATCACCTCTACCCCACCATTCCTTTCTATCGCTACGGCAAGGCCTGGAAGGCCCGTGAGCAATACCACCGCGAGCACTCCGGCAGCATGATCATCCGCCCGTTCCAGCTTGGGCCTGATGACAAACCCGGTAATGCCTGACAGGAGAACCTCAATGACAAAAACCGTTCTGATCACCGGCGGCGCCGGCGGCATTGGCCGGGAGTTCTGCAAGCTGTTCAACGCAGATGACTATCGCATCATTGTGTTCAGCCTGCTGCAGGAGGAACTGGACGCGCTTGGCAACGATCTGAAGGCGCAACGCCCTGATGTGGAATACCATGCCGTTCAGATGGACCTGTCCCAACCCGGTGCCGCCGAAGCGATCATGCAGTGGCTGGACCAGCAACAGCTGGACGTGGACGTACTGGTCAATAACGTGGGCTTCGGCATGATGGGCGAACATGTAGAACAGGACAGCCAGACGCTGGAGCGCATGCTCACCCTCAACAACATCCTGCTCAGCAAATTATGCATGTTGGTGGGCGCGCGCATGAAAGCCCGCGGTGAAGGCAAGATCATGAACATCGGTTCCCTGGCCGGCTTCTGCCCCATGCCCTTCTTCGCCGCCTACAGCGCCAGCAAGGCCTTCGTGATCAACTTCAGCGCCTCCCTGCACGAAGAGCTGAAACCCTATGGCGTGCAGGTCACCTGCTTCTGCCCCAGCACTACCAAAACCGCCTTTCTGGATACCGCCGAGAGCAACCATAAATCGTCCAGCGGCATCAGAGAATTCGTCTCCGCACAAATCGCCACCCCGGAAGCGGTGGCAAAAGCTGGCTACCAGGCCCTCAACAAGGGCAAGCGCTACGCCCTGCCCGGCCTCTCCGTGACCCTGCAAAGCATCTGGATTCGCATCATGCCCCTGCGCGCCATGGCGAATTTTGTGTACAAGCAATCGATAAAAGAAATGGAAAGATAATCTACGAAGCCGCTGTAAGAGCGGCGCTTGAGCCGCGAACCTCCCCTTCAAGGGGAGGAATCGCCCAGCGGGCGATCAGGCGATTCAGTTCAAGTCCCGTCTATCCAGAAAGGTCACGAGAGGCAGATATCTCTGCCGCCTCGCGACGCTCGGTTCGCGGCTCAAGCGCCGCTCCTACAGCCGCCCCATCCGCGCCTGTCCACTCCCCGCCGAATCCGTTATGTTGGCGGTATCCCACGCAAAAGGAATGCATCATGGCAGGCAGCAATATTGGCAACGACGCTTCACCGGTCAGCAGCACATCGCTGGCGGTGCTTATTGATGCGGACAATACCCCGCCGAAAATCGTCGATGGTCTGTTCGAGGAAATTGCCAAATTCGGCACAGCCAGCGTCAAGCGTATCTACGGCGACTGGACCAAGCCCAATCTGGGCGGCTGGAAAAACGTGCTGCTGAAGCACTCCGTACAACCGATCCAGCAATTCGCCTACACCCAGGGCAAGAACGCCACGGACTGCAGCATGATCATCGATGCCATGGATCTGCTGTATACGAAACAACTGTCCGGGTTCTGCCTGGTATCCAGCGACAGCGATTTCACCCGTCTGGCGGCCAGATTGCGCGAGGAAGGGCAGACCGTTTACGGTTTCGGGGAACGCAAGACTCCGGGGCCCTTTGTGGCTGCCTGTGACAAGTTCATCTATACCGAAGTACTGCGCTCGGACCACACCCCGCAAGACACCACCGGCAAAGCCGATGAGCCTGCTCCCAGCGAACCGGTCAGCAAGGAACCGCCACCGCTGCAGCTGATTGCCAATGTGATTGATGATATTTCCGACGAAGACGACTGGGCCAACCTGGGCACCGTGGGCCAGCACCTGAGCAAGCGCAAACCCGATTTTGATACCCGCCTGTTCGGCCACAAGAAACTCAGCGACATGATCCGCGCCTACCCCAAGTGGTTCCAGATCCAGAAAGGGCAAGGCAAAAGCATTCAGGTAAAAACGCTACGGAAGTGATAGCAGCTCCCTTCACGGAGACACCCACGCTGGCTACACCTACCGTAGGGTGCACTGTGCTCTCTTTGGTTAACGGAAAGCCGCTTCGCGCCTCAAGAGGCGCTCCTACAGCGGCTTCGTCGATAGGCTAGCGCACCAGCCAGAGGCTGAGCTGCGGGATATAGGTAATCATCAGCAAGGCGATGATCAGCACCATCATGAAGGGAAGCGTGGCCGCGAACAGCTCGGTGACTTTCTTCTTGAACCGGTAGCTGGCGATGAACAGGTTCATACCCACCGGCGGGGTGATATAGCCGATCTGCATGTTGGCCACGAAGATGATCCCCAGATGCACCGGGTCGATGCCGTAGCGCAGTGCCACCGGCAAGATCAGCGGTACCATGATTACCAGCGCCGCAAAGATATCCAGCACCGCCCCCAGCAACAGCAGCAGGATGTTGAGCAGAATCAGGAAGGTGATCTTGCTCTCCACGTGGGTCTGAATCAGGGTAAACAACTTCTCCGGCACTCCGGCGTAAACCAGGTAATCAGTAAAGGCCAGCGCCACCGCCAGAATCAGCAGAATGCCCCCCACCATGATCATGGAGTCACGCATGATGCCGGGCAATCTGCGCAGGGAAATTTCCCGGTACAGGAACACTTCCGCCACCAGCACATAAAGCGCGGTCACTGCTGCCGCTTCACTGATCACCAGGAAGCCGGAGAAGATCCCGCCCAGCACCACCAGCGGCAGCGGTAGCTCCCAGCGAGCTTCCCAGAGCGCATCCACCAGTTCACGGAAATCGAAACTCTGACGTGGCACCTCGGTGCCGCGCGTCGCCCACACACAATAGCCGTACATCAGCACGACCATCAGCAGCGCCGGTACCAGACCGGCCAGATACAAATCGACGATTTCCACCGACGGCATATCCAACTGCTGTGACATCTGCTGGGCAATAATGCCGTAGATCAGCAGCGGCACGGAGGGCACCAGCAGCAGCCCCAGGCTACCGGATGACGTCACCAGACCCAGGCTGAATTTTTCCGGATAATTGCCTTTTACCAGCGCCGGCAACAACAACGCGCCCAGCGCCACAATGGTGACACCGGAACCACCGGTAAGAGCCGTAAAGAACGCACAGGCAATCAGCGACACAAAGGCCATGCCGCCAGGCATCCAGCCAAAGGCCGCCTGGCTGAGGCGCAGCATGCGGTCGGCAGTTTTCGATTCGCTGAGCAGGAAACCGGCAAAGGTAAATAGCGGCAGCGCCATCAGCACCACGGAATTGCTGAGCTGATAAATGTCGATATGCAGCACCGACATTTCGATGCCCAGGGTATAAAAGCCCAGTGCCGCGGCGCCGAGAATAATCGCAAACAGCGGCGCGCCCATCAGCGCCAGCAACACCAGCAGGACAATGGCAATGGGTATCATGGCACCGGCTCCTGCATCTTCGGCCTTTTACCCAGCAGGCCCAGCACGAACAGCACCACATAACGCACTGCCATCACCGAGAAACCCACCGGAATAATGCTCTGCAGCACCCAGCTCGGCACCTTGGAAAAAGCAGTGCCGGCGTATTCATATTCCTCGATGACGAAGCCCACGCTGTACCAGGCCACCAGCACACAGATAAAGGCGGTGAACAAGTCCACAACGGTGGTCAGGAAAGGGTGGTATTTTTCCGGCAGCAGTGACGAGGCCACATCGATACGGATATGTTCATCATTGCGCGAAGCGATCATGGCGCCGAGCAGGCCGATCCACAACACCGCGTTCTGCAGCAGCGGCTCGATCCATACCAGGCTGGTGCCGAAGAAGTTACGCAGTACGATCTGCGCCACCGCCAGCAGCACCATAAACAAAAGGACGGCCACGATCAGGCCGTCCTCGATTTGGTGAAGGGTACGGTGGAGCCTGTGTAACAAGGCTGCCATCACTGCCCTTCGCGCTGCTGGGCCAGAATGGCGTTAAGCTGGTCCAGCATCTCCTGGGAGATTTCGCCCTCTTCCACCAGCTCTGCGGTGGCCCGCTTGGCATAGTCGCGCCATTCGACCAGCTGCTCCGGGGAGGGCCCAACCACTTCCAGGCCCTGCTGTTTCACCGCCTGGAAGGCACTCAGGTTTTCCTGGCGGCTTTCCGTATCCAGCTTGGCAAAGGTGCTTTCCAGCACCTGACGCACTACCTGCTGATCCTCGGCGCTGAGTCGCTTGAAGAATTTCTCATGGATACCCAGGGTGCCGAAGGTATACAGCAGCGGCATATCGGTGAGGTAGTTCACCCGCGAGTACCACTGCAGCGTCAGGGCCGCCACCGGCGGAGCCGCAAAGGCATTGACCGCCCCGGTCTGCAGGGAGGTCAGCACCGAGCCGATATTGAGCAGGATGGGCGACAACTCAAATGCCTTGGCCGCCTTGGCGGAGCCTTCATCATTGGCCGGCAGCCACAGCTTCTGGTTGCGCAGATCGGTGATGCTTTTCACCGGGTTTTCTGACATCACGTAGGCGAAGCCACCATCAATCAGACCAAAGCTGACCCAGCCGCCCTCTTCCAGGCCCTGCTGAATCACCGGATCCAGTTCGGCGCGTACCGCATCCACTTCGTCGTAGTTAGTGAAGGCCAGCGGCACGTTAAGAATCTGGCTGTCCTTGTAGGCAGAGGCAAAGGCGCCGCCCTGAGCTACTTGACCGTGTAGCTGACCGATGCGGATCTTGCGCTGTACCGCCCGGTCATCGCCCATCACCCCACCGGGGTACACTTTCAGCTTCACCCGTCCTTCGGTCTTTTCGGCAATCTCCTTACCCGCCTCTTTCAGGCCGGTGACGATGGTGGTGCCGTCCGGGTACAGAGTAGAAATTTTCAAGGTGTTGGCGGCCGAAGCCCAGACCGGCAACAGTGCGACCAGAATCGTGGCAAGACGCAGCATAAGTACTCCTAGAAATAATCGTCAGCGTCGGCGAGCAGGGCTTCGGCCTGCTCCTGCGCATAGGTATTCTGCAGGGTCAGACCGTGCACCTGCGGATCAGCGGTAAGGACATCTTCCAGCAGGCTATCATGCAGTTCACGGTCAAACACCAAACGGGCATATTTTTCCGCAAACAGCACCGGGGCCAACAGGTTCTTGCCCTCTGACAGGGTCATGGCCTGCTCAAAATGGGCCTTCGCCTGATCCGGCTTACCGCCCAGGGACGCGGGCAGGATGCTGCTCAGCACACCCAGGTACATGTGCGCCTGGCCATACTGGTAACCCTCATCCAGAACCACTACGCGCTCCATGATGGCTTCCACGCGTCCCAGTTCGGCCACCGCATTCCAGTCGCTGGTGTTCTGCTGAATATAACCGGCCCAGGCGCTGCCCAGGGTGAACAGCATGGGCACATCGCCCTCGTCCGCATCTTCCAGCAGTTCCTCGAACTCGGGAACCGACAGGTCACGCAGATTGCAGTAATCGCTATCGTGGGCACAGGCGGAGCGGAAGGCATAGCCCAGGGCCTTGTCGCTGAGCTTGCGGGCCCGTTTCGGGTCTTCCACAAACAGTCCCGCGTAGGCGCCGTATAGATCCGCCCCGCTGGCCAGCATGGAAGCGCTGTCAGGCCAGTTTTCGATCAGGCCGTCCACCATCAACAGATAGGTGGGCAGGCCCTCAGCCACCAGCTCAAGGTCATTGTTGTTGAGTACGCCATAGGGCAGGTTGTCGTCGATGCTGGCCAGGGAACAGCCCTGCAAGGAAACCACCGCTGCAACGAGGAGAGAGGGGACAAACCCGGGTAGGAAGCGCCACTGCATAGGTCGCCGGTATCCTTTCATTATTGTGACCATTTGTTTGGGAGTCTTTATAGCAGTACGACCGGGCTAACTCAAACGGCGCCGGCCCCCTGTGCCCGGCGCCAGAGCCCGAAACCGGCCCCCAGCAGACAGCCGCTGACCAGCCCCGCCAGATGCGCAGCGTTGGCCACCACACTGGACAGCCCCACAAAGCAGATCACCATCCAGGCCAGCATGAAGATGACAATCTCTCGGCGCAGGGGGTAACCGGATTGGGGATTCACCTTGCCATAGATCCACAGGTAACCGAGCAGCCCGTAGACCACCCCGGACAGACCACCGAACATGGGCCCGGTATGGAAGAACTGGGCCACATTGGCGGTAATGCCGGTGACCAGAGTGACCAGCACCAGCTGCCCGCTGGACTGGAACCGCTCGATCAGGCGACCCAGGTCCGACCACCAGAGCAGGTTGAACAGCAGGTGCAGCAGGGAAAAGTGCAGCAGCATGGGGGTCACAAGCCGCCAGGGCTGGCTGGCCAGCCCGTCCAGTGCTGCCGGGAACAGCAGCGCCCGGTAGACGCCATCGCCCATCAGATACGGCGTCAGATACACCAGCACGCTGACAATCAACACGATGCGGGTCACCCAGCCCAGGCTGGCGAACCATCCCCCGGACATCAGTGGCTGAGGCCGCCCGGTGAGGGGCTCCACCGGCTGGCGACCCTGCTGGTGTTTGAGATCGGTGATCAGCTCTTCCAGCAGAGCCTTGGCATGGTTGTACTGCGCCGGGTCCTGCAGATCGATGATCTGCTCACTGCCCTCCTCACGGCGCGCCACCGCAAAGCCATTGCGCTTGAGGGTATGCTCAAACAGTTCGGCCAGTTCCGGTTGCGGGGTGCGGATCAGTTCCATGAGAGCTCCTTCAGGGCCTCGGTACGTTGCAGGGTATCCAGCTCGGCCAGGTTTTCCACCTGCTGCCAGAAACAGCCCCAGTCCCGCCGGCATTGTTCCAGCAGGCGGGCAAAGGCCGGCACATGATCATTGTAGTCACTGACACCGTTTAACTGGGCATTGTTCAACGGTCCGTCAAAGAAGCCCCGGTAACCGGCCAGGGCCGGCAGGGTTTGTTGCTCCCGGGCGAAGCGCTCCCGGGCCTGTTGCTGGATGCGGGCTTTTTCCCGGGCCAGCAGCGCCTCATCCTGCTCAGCGGTATAGAGCTGTTTCAGGGCCTCACGGGTATCGGTGACGATGGCCATAAAGGCCTGTCGGACCTGCTCACGGCGCTGCCAGAAATCCGTCGGCAACGGCTCGCCACTGGCGGCAAAGAAATCCACCGCGCCTTCGCGACCCACCAGGGTGGCCAGGGATTCATTGAAGCGGGTGTCATTCTTGATATACAGACGCCGGTGAGCCAGCTCGTGGATCAGCAGTTCCGCCAGCGCCGGCTCCGAGCGTTGCAGCATGGGCGTGGTCAGCGGATCGGCAAACCAGCCCAGGGTCGAATAGGCAATGGCGCCGCCCACATAGGTATCCAGGCCCTGCTCAGCCAATTTGGCGGCAGCCTTTTCCGCCGCCGGTCGCTGAAAATACCCCCGGTAGCTGACGCAGCCTATCAGTGGGTAACACCAGGTTTTCGGGGTGAGTGACCAGGCCGGGGCCGCCAGCACATTCCACACCACTGCGTCCTGCTCCAGCGCCACATACTGGTGATAGACGTGCTCGGCGGGGAGTGCCAGCTGGTCCCCGGCAAAGCTCACCACCTCCTGACTGAACTCCAGGGAATCGGCAATCTGCGGGGGTATCTGCGGGTCCGCCAGCACCACCTCCAGCGGTTCCCGCTGACCCATCAGCGACAAGTGGCCCTTGGCAGCCTGGCTGTAGTAGCCCAACTGGCAGCCGGCAAGTAGCGTCATGCCTGCCAGCGCGACAACCCGCAATAACATCATGATCCGGGATCAGGCCCGCGACATGAATTTACGTTCGGCGGTGTTCACCCGCACTTTTTCGCCTTCCACGATATATTCCGGCACCTGCACCACCAGCCCGGTATTCAGGGTGGCCGGCTTGGTGCGTGCGGAGGCAGAGGCGGCTTTCATGGCCGGGGCGGTTTCGGCGACTTCCAGCACCACGGATGCAGGCAGCTCCAGGCCGATCACGGCATCGTCCACCCGCAGCGCCAGCAACCCTTCGGTATCCTCAGTGATAAAGGCCAGCTCGTCGGCGATGTCCTCGGCTTTGAGCAGGTACTGGGAGAAATCCTCGTTATCCATGAAGATGTAATCGTCACCATCCAGGTAAGAGAACTGCACCGGCCTGCGCAGCAACTCCACCGTGGTCACGTCGTCATCCCCCTTGTAACGCTCCTCGAACTTGGGCCCACCCCCTACCGCACTGGCCTTCACCCGATACAGCGTCGCCGCCCCCCGGGCCGAGGGGGACTGCACCTCGATCTGACGGATCGCGTAAAGGGTGCCGTTCGCTTCGATAACATCGGATTTTTTCAGATCGCTGGCGCGGGTCATGGCTGGGGAAGGTCCTTGTGAGTAAAAGGACATGGTATCCGAGCTTAAAGGTGTGGCGCCAGATAACAGGGAGGAGGAATACAGTTGACAGTGGACAGTTGATAGTTGATAGCGAAAAACGCGAAAACCTTCCCCAGCTTGGAAAGCCAGGAGGCCGCACCTAAATACTGAGCGCGGCCTCAAGCATTGCAAACAAGGACAAGAATCAACCGCGAGCTGTCAACTGTCCACTATCAACTGTCAACTGCTCCGCCACCTTCCCCCACGCACCCTCACACAGCGCCTTCCGATCCGTGCCTTGTGCCGATACCGGTTCGCAGAAATGCAGGCGCACGCGGATGCGGTTGCGCAGTAGCATGGCCCACAGGTGGTGGTGGAATTCGTCGTCGCCGATAAAGGCCATGGCGGCATCCGGGGCGCCTCTGTCGTCCAGGTAGCGCACCGCCAGGGGTTGTACTGGCACATTGGCCATCAGCGGCGCATCGAACAGCTGCGGAAAGAAACGGCGCAGGCCGGTGCCGTCGGTGGTGGTGCCCTCCGGGAACACCAGCACCGTGTGACCCTGCTTCAGCCGATCACCAATTTCCCTGGCCTTGCGACTGGACTCGCCGCTGCCTCGCTTGATGAACAGGGTACCCATGGCCCGGGCCAGAGTGCCGATTAACGGCCAATCACCCACTTCCGCCTTGGACAGGAAATACAGGTGGCGTTGGCTGGCAATCAATGGAATATCCAGCCAGGACACATGGTTGCTGACCAGAAACACCGGGGCGTCGACCGCATTGCCCGTTACCGTCAGCTCCACCCCGAGGATACGCAGAAAGTGCCGGCACCAGCGCTGCTTGGCCGCCAGCACCACGGGCCGATACGGTGACCAGAACGCCCCCAGCAGAAATGCCAGCACAAAGCCCCACAGCAGATAGAGCACGATGCGGGCAACCCTCAATACCCGACGCAGTTGCGGCCAGAGGCCGCTTTGCATATCAGGGCTGACGCTGACGCTATCATTCATTTCACTCATAGTTCAGAGCCTGGGCCGAATCGTATAAGCCCCGTAGGAGCGGCGCTCTCTGTGCCCTGCGGGTATGAGCCGCGAACGTGCTTGCGACAAACCTTCCACCTTCGCGGCTCAAGCGCCGCTCCTACGGGACCTTCGCCAATCAACGCTCCTAAACCGCCTGGGCCGGCTGCAGGAAGTGCTGCACATAGCGGGCCGGCAGGTCATCCACCGCCATCAGCACGAAGAAATCCAGGCAGTTGAAATCCGGGTCCCAGCAGGGATCCCCACACACCCGGGCCCCCATGCGCAGGTAGGCCTTGAGTAGCGGCGGCATTTTCACGTTGTCGTCGGCGGCCAGGCCCGGCAGGCGCTCCAGGCGCAGGTGCGGCTGAACCCGCAATGCCGGCTCGCTCAGGTGACGCTGGTTGATGCGCTGCTGAATGGCGGCCACGTTGTAGCCCTCGCTCAGGGCAATGCTGGCGCAGCCCAGCAGGTAGCGCACATCGTTTTCGAGCATGTACTGGGCCAGCCGCGCCCACAGCACGGTGATCACGGCACCGCCGCGGTGGGCGGGATGGATACAGGTACGGCCGATCTCTGCCACCCGGCCATCCAGATGGCGCAGCATGGACAGATCAAATTCGCCGCTGGAGTAGAAACCGCCGGTGCGATGCAGACGTTCGCCGGGCAGCACACGGGTGTAACCGACAATCTCGCCACTGTGGTTATCGCGCACCACCAGGTGCAGACAGTGTTTATCAAAGCGGTCCCGGTCCAGCCCGAAGGGAGCGCTGAAGCTGGCGCCATATTCCTGGGAAAAGATACGGTAGCGCAGACGCTGGACCTTGATGATTTCCCGCCGGGAACGGGTGAAGTAGGCACTGAACCGTCCGGCATTTTCCGCATCCGCCGTCATGTCCCGGGGGAAACGGAGAATATCGGCAGTGGCCGTAAACGGCTTGGCCAGGGCCCCTCTTAGGTGGGGGCTAAGGGCTTTGATCTTTCCTGCGGCTTGCGCAAGCATAGTGTACTCCACTGGCAGTTTCGGGCAGTTTCGCCAGTGGACGTGGCACAGTAGTGACGCTTGAGTGACAGTTGTGCGACAAGGGGTAAAAGCAGTTAATAGTTGCGCGGAAGTGGCGCTGTGGTTGCTGAAACTCAAGAAGCCGCGAGCAAAAGTGAGGAGTGAAATTCCGAGTTGAATATAGAGAGGCGATTGCGCAGCAATGCAGGTAGCACGTCGCCACCGCCCAACACTCCGGCCGTTTGTGAAAAGGAGAGGCCCTATGGACAAGCCTGTCACTGTTTCCCGGCAGCCCTACCCTCTGCCGGTCAAGAAAGGGGAAAAGGTGTTCTGGTGTGCCTGCGGCCGCAGCAAAAACCAGCCTTACTGTGATGGCAGCCACAAAGGCACCGACATCACCCCGGTGGCCTACACCGCCCCACGGGACAAGATCGTGTTCTTCTGCGGCTGCAAACACAGCGGCAAGGGGCCGGTTTGTGATGGCAGCCATGTGCAAGTGAAAGAGGGAAAGCTCCCGTAGGAGCGGCTTCGTGGCCAGGCGTTTAGCCGGTGTTGCGAAGCCCCGCTGCAATACCGGCGATGGTCACCATCAAGGCACTCTCCAGAACTTTATCGCCGTCCTGCTGGCGCAGGCGCGCCATCAGCTCCGCCTGGAGAAGGTGCAGGGGATCCGTGTAAGGGTCGCGGACCCGGATGGACCAGCGCATCACCGGATTGTTATCCAGCAGGTCTTCACGTCCAGTGAGGGCAGACAAGGCATTCACGGTGCCGGTGAGCCGCTCGCGTAACACTTCACCCAACCGGGCCAGATCAACGTCATCCCCGGCCAGCCGTTGCTCGTACCAGGCCGCCACGCGCAGGTCCGCCTTGGCTAACACCATCTCGAGCATATCCACCACGCCCTGAAAGAACGGCCACTCGCCCACCATTTCCTGCACGGTGCCGTTTTGCGCCGGGTCCGCCTGGGCAGCCTCCAGTGCAGCACCCGTACCCAGCCAGGCAGGAAGCATCAGCCGAATCTGGGTCCAGGCGAACACCCAGGGGATGGCCCGCAGGGAGCTGATGCCGGCATCCTGCTTGCGGCGGGCCGGGCGACTGCCCAGGGACAGCCGGGACAGCTCGGTTTCCGGGGTCACCGTGCGCAGGTAGCGGACTAGCTCAGGTTCTTCCTGGACCACGCTGCGATACCCGGCCACGGAGACATCCGTCAGGGTCTGCATCTGTTCCCGCCATTGCGGCTTGGCCGCCCGGGGTGGCAACAGGGTCGCTTCCAGGGTGGCAGCCACATATTGCGCCAGGTTGAACACGGCCACCGCCGGGCGGCCGTACTTGAAGCGGATCACCTCGCCCTGTTCAGTGACGCGAATGCGCCCGGCCACGGAGCCCGGTGGCTGGGACAGCAGCGCCATGCGGGTGGGCGAGCCACCCCGGGAGATAGAACCACCACGGCCATGGAACAGAGTCAGCGGAATGTCATGTTCGGCAAACAGGGCGGTGAGCTTTTCCTGGGACCGATACTGGGCCCAGGCGGCCCCGAGAAAACCGGCATCCTTGGCGGAGTCGGAATAGCCAATCATCACTTCCTGGCCCCCGGCCACCCGCTGCCGGTAAAACGGCACCGCCAGCAGGGCCGACATGGTGTCCTCGGCATTGTCCAGGTCATCCAGGGTTTCAAACAACGGCACCACACGCATGGGCTCGCTGACGCCGGCGATCTTCTGCAGCAGCATCACTGCCAGCACATCCGAGGGAGCACGGGCCATGGAGATGACATAGGCGCCCAACCCTTCGCTGCCCTGCTCGGCAATCACTCGGCAGGTGGCCAGCACTTCTGCCACCTCGTCGCTGCATGCCTCACTGGCGTGGAAGCTGTCATCAATCAGTGGACGGCGAGCCTGGAGCTCCTCCACCAGAAACGCCTGCTTGCGCTCCTCCGGCCAGTCCGCATAGCTACCCAGTTCCAGATAACGGGTGACCGCATCCACGGCATCACGATGGCGGGTGGATTCCTGGCGGATATCCAGCCGCAACAGGGTAATGCCGAAGCAATTGAGGCGGCGCAGGGTGTTTTTCAGGTCGCCATCGGCGATATCGCCCAGGCCGACATCGCGCAGGGAGCGGTCGATCAGTTGCAGGGGCGCCAGTAATTGCTCACGGCGCAGGAACCCCTCGCCTTCAGGCACCGGCTGATTTTCTACCTGGGCTTCCATCTGCCGTCGGGTGAGCTTCAGTCTCTGGCGCACCTGGCGGAGAATCACCCGGTAAGGCTCATGGCTGGGGCCGGTTGCCGCCAGCAATTCCTCACTGGCCGCTTCCATGGACAGGTCCGCCAGCAGGTTTTCCACGTCACGCAGGTACAGGTCCGCGGCCATCCAGCGGGCCAGCAGCAACACTTCCCGGGTCACCGGCGCGGTCACATTGGGGTTGCCGTCCCGGTCGCCGCCCATCCAGGAGGCCAGCTTCACCGGCGCCCAGTCCGCTGGCGGCTGGGGCAGGCCCTGCTCGGCCAGCTCCCGCTCCAGTTGCCGCACCATTTCCGGTACCGCCTGCCACAGGGACTGCTCGATGGTGGCGAAGCCCCACTTGGCTTCGTCTACCGGGGTGGGCCGTTCGCGGCGAATCTCATCGGTGCTCCACGCGGCCAGGATCAGGCGGTAGAGCTTCTCGCGACGAAAGGCCAGTTCGTCATCGGTCAGATCCGGCCGGTCCAGTTCGCCGAGCAGGTCCGCCATCTGGTCGTATTTGCGGATCAGGGTGCGGCGGGTCACTTCGGTGGGGTGGGCAGTGAGCACCAGCTCCACGGACAGGTCTTGCAGAGTGCCGTCGATCACGTCAGCGCTGATCTGCTCCTCCTGCAGGCGCTGCAGCACATTGGCGATACCCTGATCACCACCGGGATCTCCGGGGTAACGCTGATGCTGACGGTGCAGACGTTCACGGTGATGCTGTTCAGCAATGTTGCTCAAATTGAGAAACTGGCTGAAGGCCCGCGCCACTTCCAGCAGGGTGGCGTCATCCAGAGGCGAGAGCAGATCACGCAGGGAAGACAATGCAGTTCCCTGCTCGCCGCGGGTAGCCACCGAGGCTTTGCGGATGGTTTCGATGGTCTGATAGAGATCGTCACCGGCTTGCTGACGCAGACACTGGCCCAGCAAGTCCCCCAGTAAACGCACATCATCTCTCAGGGGCGTATTGACACTGTTATCCACTGTGGCTCCTTCATAACTGCCGAACGGTATCGCCTTTTATGCCTGAGCACATTCGCGTTGGCCATGACAACCGCAAAAAAACGCATTTTTAACAAGATTAGCGTGCATCACATCTTTATTCCCGGAGGGCCCTGACGCAACATAGGCGGCCAAGGAGCCTCTGAATAACCCCTTGTGTTCCCAGAGCGGCCTGAAGGGCACGCAGAGGGCTATTCAGAGGCTCCAATAAGTCACCGGGGATCGATGAATCATGACGACTTCCAGCCGTATCACCTCGGATCAGGGTGTGGTGATCATGCAGTACCTGGCCCGGGCCCTGTTCGCCGCCCTGGCCGTGATCTATTTCCATCATGCAGACAGTTTCTTCTTTGCTCTGCCCAAAGCGACACCCTGGCTGTTGTTTGCCGCTTATGTGGGGCTGCAATTATTGCTGTTGTTCTGGCGCCCGGCCAATGGCGATGCGTTTGCTTCCGGTCTGGATTTGCTGACCCTGGGCATCGTGCTGCTACTGGACCCGGGCAACCCGCCGCCCACCATGGCGCTGTTGTTTATCGCCGTGCTCAGCAACGGCCTGCTCCACGGCATCAAACGCTTTCTGATCATGCTGGCTGGCGCGGAAATCGTGCTGGCCTTTGTGCTGCCGATCCGGCTGAGCTATGTGACAACGCCGTCTGCCTCGGCGAGCCTGTTTCTGGTCATCGCCCTGAGTGCCTGCATGCTCTATTTCGGGCTGATGATCTGGCGCAACCAGGCCCTGGCCCGGGCGGCCCTGGAAGCCACCTGGCGGGACCCGGATACGGATTTCATCAGCCGCGAGGCACTGATCAGTACCGCCGGCTGGCTGGTGCCGCTGCACGACCGCATTTCATCACCCATGACCCTGGCGCTGGTGCATCACGATGAGTTACCCCAGTTGGCCAACCGGGTGGCCCACCGCATCCGCCGCAGCGATGTGGCGGCACGCTATGACAAACAACATCTGGCCTTGCTGCTGCCCTGCACAGCCACCGCCGCCGCCGAACAACTGCTTAACGATCTGCGCGACCGCCACCCCGGCCTGCGTGCTGCGATCATGACCTTGAGTGATGGCGATGCGGCTCTGGAACAGGCGTTGGCCCACCTGCAGAGCTCCATGGCCCGCACCCGGAACGACAACGACCACTGGCTGGCACACGCCCCGCCGATAAACTGAGAGACTGCCTCGATTTGGTGCATTTTGTTCAGCTACATAAGCTCACACTGTCTTGCCATGAAAACCGGTAAAATAGTGAAAAATGTGTAAGGCAGTTGCCATGTTCCGTCGTATCGCTCTGCTGGCAGGGTTAGCCACACTCCCCTTATCCAGCACCCTCGCAGACACCGCCACCGGCCGCATTGTGGGTGGCGAGCCAGCACCGGTTGATCGCTGGCCGTGGATGGCCCAAGTGGCCGTGGATGATCCCAGCGTGAGCGGTTATTTGCTTTGTGGTGCCAGCCACCTCAGCCCGGAATGGCTGGTTACCGCTGCCCATTGCATGGAATATCTGGACGGCTCACCCGCTCAAGCCGACCAGACCTTCGTCTTTATCGGCGACGATGATCGCAACAATGTTCCCCAAAACGGCATCCCCGTCAGGCAAATACTCTTGCACCGCCAGTATCAAAACCTGAACCGGGATCTGGCCATGCTGCGTATCGACACCCGTAGCAATACCCTCTGGCCCAACATCATCAGCGAAAGTAGCTTTAATGATTTAGAAGGTCGTAGTACCACAGCGCTGGATGAATCAGTCACCGCCCTGGGCTGGGGTAATACCGGTAATGGCAACCTCAGCAATGTGTTGCGTGAAGTGCAGCTGGACTACATCCCCCAGCAACGCTGTCGGCAGTTATCCAGCCTTACCATCACCAACTTTGCGGTGTGCGCTGCGGAGCTGAACCCGGTCAACGGTGTCCAGCAAGACTCCTGCTTTGGGGATAGCGGCGGCCCCCTTTTCCTGGACCGGGACCGACAACCCTGGCTGGTCGGCCTGACCAGCTTCGGCCTGCGCAACTGCGCCACCGGGGCTCCATCCGGCTATACGCATCTGTCTGCGGAAACTCGGGAACTGGAGGTATTGACCGCTTCCGGCGGTATTCCTCTGGTCGACCTACTCCCCCAATGGCCTACACCCCCACCGCAGTATTACTACCAGCCCCCGGGCGGCAGCCAAACGCTGAGCCTGGCCCTGAAAAACGACAGCAAGGAAAACACCGTCACCAATCCGATTCTGACCTTTAGTCTCACTGGCAACACCTTCGCCAGCGGCGGCTGGTCCGGGTGTAGCGGTCTGCTTTCCGGCAACCGCTGTCGGCCCGCTGGCAGCCTCGCAGCCAGCGGCAGTGTTCCCCAAGATCTGGTGATTGATGGCAATGGCGGCGCCGATCAGGTGGTCACTGTAGCCATCTCCGCCACCGCCAACCAGGATGATTACCGACGCCGCAATAACCGCATTGCGCAGAAAGTAGTGTTCTCCGACCAGCCGGATCTGACTCTGTCCGCCTTCCAGAAGAGCGGCAACACCAGTGAAGCCAGGGTAGCGGTAACGCTCAGTAATCGATCCACGATCAATGACGCTACCAATGGGGAAATCCGTTTTTCCCTGCCACTCAATACCACCCTGGCAAACGCCGACGAACTGGGCTGTACCCTGTCTAACCCGCTACGCTGCCCGGTGGGCAATGTGCCCGCTACCAACAGCCAGACGTTGAATCTCACTTTCGCCTCGGATACCGGAGCAAACCGGGCCATAACCTTTACCGGTTTCTCCAGTAATGGCGATCTGCCAAACGACAACGACAATACCGCCACACTGACCCTACGCTATCCCTCCCAGGCCCCTGCCGGAGGCGGCAGCAGCGGAGGCGGTGGCGCACCCACCATCTTCACCCTGCTGGCCGGATTACTGCTGGTGTTGCGCGGCTTTCCCGCAAAAGCACAACGCCGCTAGCCCCTCTTTATCCCGTTGGAGCTTTGCTCGCAAAGCGAATGGCCCTTCGCCTTCTGAACAAGGCTCCAACGGGGTCTGGTGCTAGTCGCTAACGACGAAACTGCGGCAGCGACGCCAGAATATCCAGGGCGTGGCGACGCTTTTCCGGATCGTACAGATCGACAGTCACCATCAATTCATCAACTTCCACGCTATCGAGCAACTGATCCAGTTGCCCCTGGATAGTGTTGGCAGTCCCCAGCAATTGCAGGGCCAGAAACCCTCTGACGCCGGCCTCTTCTTCCGGATTCCAGTACCCGTCCATACTTTCCACCGGCGGACGCATCCACAGCGGCTGGCCCCGGAACAGGGACAAAACGCGCCGATAGCTGGTGGTGGTGAGAAAGCGGGCTTCCTCATCGGTATCCGCTGCCACCGCCGGTACCGCCAGCATGGCGTAGGGCTTGTCCAACTGAGCCGACGGCTGAAACTGCTCCCGGTAGAGGCGCAGCGCCTCGCGATACAAACGCGGTGCAAAATGCCCGGCAAAGGCATAGGGCAACCCTCGCTGGGCCGCCAGCTGCGCACTGTACAGGCTGGAGCCCAGCAACCAGATCGGCACGTTTGTGTCGGCGCCGGGTATGGCGTTGACCGGGCGGGAACGATCCAGTGGACCCAGCAACCGCTGTAGCTCGGCTACGTCATGGGGGAACTGCTCTGCGCCCAGGCCTTCGCGGCGCAGGGCGCGGCTGGTCATCGGGTCGGTGCCCGGGGCCCGGCCCAGCCCCAGATCAATGCGACCGGGATGCAGGATCTCCAGAGTGCCGAACTGCTCGGCGATCACCAGTGGCGGATGGTTCGGCAACATCACCCCACCTGAGCCGACCCGGATGGTCTCCGTGGCATTGGCGATGTGACCAATCAGCACCGACGTGGCGGCACTGCTGATGCCCTCCATGTTGTGATGCTCGGCCAGCCAGAACCGGCTGAAGCCGAGGGACTCCGCATGGCGGGCATAGGCCACGCTGTTGGCCAGGGTCTGGCCGATGGTGTCGCCTTCACGGACCGAGGCCAGTTCCAGCAGGGAAAACGGCAGGGATGTCGTCACAGAATGCTCCTTGATGACAGCCAATAAATTTGAGCCGGCATTCACGTTAACACGTCTCCCGTCGCACTCTAACCAGGCTCAAGATGCCCTTGCTTTGTAGACCAAGCCCCCACCCTGTATTGTCCAGTCTGCTTACCCTCTAGCGGCTTAAGGCCACCAAAGCCGCACTCATCATTTTCGACAATGATTCTCTATCTCAAACAAACTCTCTTAACGGCTATCGAAACCGTACACTTCTATCCAATCCCTCTTTATAGTCATCGGATAGTAGATACGGCCAAGCACAATTTCATGGAATTTAGTTCACAAAAATTACTTTATATATTGCATGTAAGCCTTCTCCTACATAAAAAACTCAGCATCGAAACTATAATCTCCTGCCGTGAAATTTCGAAAATATAATTCTCACCTTTTATGCAGAGACCAATCATGCCCCAAAACCAACTTTTTTTTAAAGCATTAGCGTTATTAGCTGCTGCCCTTAGCATAGTTCCATCTACTTCTTTTTCTGCACTGGAACCCCTTGGTCCTGAAAATTTGGTTAACACCACTTCTTCGGGATACGAAGCAACGCCTCACATTGTTTCTGATCAAAACAATAATCGTCTTATCGTTTGGACATCAGAAGATCGTACAAAAAGTGACGGCCCCGCCATTCTTGGCCAGTTTTACAACCAGTATCGAGAAGCCGTTGGGCCAGAAATGACCCTGGTACCATCAACGAGCAATATCGCCAGAATACCCAGAGCCAATGACTATCCACATTTCGCTGTAACCATGTGGAAAGATGGTAGTTTTGCTCTCGCTTGGTCAGAAACCTCAACCCCTGATGATGAGACAGATAACGACTATGATCTAACTATTCAATTTTTTAACCCGGATGGCTCACCGTCCGCTCCAGCACTAAGCGTTTCTGACACAACCGACAAAGAGGCTCTTCCAGCATTATCAAGCAATGCCAACAGCCTTGTTATCGCCTGGCAAACATTCCCGAACAGAAAGACAAAAGAAAAACAGAACAATGCTATAAAATTCAAACGCTATAATAAAAATGGTTCACTAATTGGTAACACCGTAACAAACCTTCGGCTAGATAGTTCCAGCAATATAGGAAGAAAACCTTCCGTCTCACTCGACAATGACAACAACGTATTGATTGCCTGGGCCAGCGGGGATAACTCCATAGCCTCGCAAGAAGACCCACGCCCCAAGCCAGAATACTCCATCAGTGGTGCACTTTTCTCCCAAAACAATTCCCCAATAGGGAATCCATTATCTCTTGGTGAATTCGAAGACTATCCCAGCAATATATTTGTTGCGGATTTTGACGACACCTCATTCCTTGCTTTCTGGGACACTGGAAAAGAAGGAAGTGAATCACCCCAAGGTCGAATTATTGGAAAGAACGGCACACTCGGAAAACTCTTCACCAACAGCACATCAAGTAGTGATATTGTTTCCGGCATAACTCAAGGAAACAAAGGCAACGCCTTCATTGCCTGGAGCAGAAGCAATAACGGCGGACTTGAAAAATCTCTTTATATTCAAGAGCTAACTGCCAATGGCGAAATGGGCAGCCCTACGAAAGCAACCAGCTTCACAAACACGGAGGAAAACCATGTATCCCTACATATGGACAGAAATGGCATACTGGTGGCCGCATGGGAAAGCTGGATTGAAAACGATGAAGATGCTCCGGATATTTACGCCAGAAGTTTCGAAACAAAAGAAGACCGTCAATCAACGAATAAAGAAGACAGTGGAAGTAGTAGCGGAGGTAGTAGCGGAGGCAGCCTACCCCACTTCATATTGTTGATGCTCTTGTCTGTAGGCTTAGTGCGAAAATATCATTAAATATTAAGCCCCATCAATCCTGATGGGGCTAATTTTTAAACCTTACCATCTCACTTGGCTTTGTCCTGCCACCCATTTTCTGCCAGTTTCTTGTGCATAGTCACGGAGCTGGACCCAGGCACCTACCGCAACAGGATGACGCCGTTTTCTGGGTCTCATATGCGAAAGCCAAACTTTTTCATCTATCCCCAAGCGATCCAGTATTTTCAACGCTTGTTCGGGTATTGACCCTCGCTTATCGTCTCTCACCGCCCTACCCGTACAGTCAAAAATCTCCAGATAGTCCATCTGCCGGGAACCGACAAAGCGTGTGATCATCGTCTGCATAGACTGTCTCCGCGCCTATCATCGGAAGAAGAACTGGTTGCTTAGCGCACTGACTCCCTGCCAGCTTTCTGGCACGTTGCTAGACTGAGATGTAATCGGACTGCTCTGGTGTTCTCGCCAATTAGCTCGTACAGGATTAAGATCCACATAGGCCATGCATTGCAGCAGAGCCTTTTCATCCAGAAGCGCCTGACACTTGTGGCGACTTTTCCAAAAGCGACCTTTGCAGCAATCCTCCTCGTTGGCTCGCCTGGCAAGATACTCATTCAGGCATTTCATAAACCAACCCAGGTCATGAAGCCGCTCACGGAGAACCAAAGGAACCAAAGGGGGTCCGGAACCAAAGGGGGTCAGGTCTCCCATTTCCCACAAAGGCTATCCGAGATATCTCCAGGCAATAATGAACATTGGCTGATATTCCTTATCCTGGCTAGACCGCACTATCACCTAAAAACCTTGGGAGATAGGAATGGTTCGGCCGGTACGTCTCGAATTCTCTGGCGCTTTATATCATGTAACCGCCCGCGGCAATGCGAGGCAGGATATTTATGTCGATGACAAGGATCGACGTTATTTTCTCAACATCCTTTCCTACTGCACCAAAACCTATCACTGGCAATGTCATGCCTATTGCCTGATGAGCAACCACTACCATCTTCTTATCGAAACCGGCGATGCCACTTTGTCAAAAGGAATGCGGCATTTAAACGGTGTCTATGCTCAATATTTCAACACGCGCCATAGGCGTGCAGGTCATCTGCTACAAGGTCGATTCAAGGCAATTTTGGTAGAGAAGGAAAGTTACCTGCTCGAACTGGCGCGTTATATTGTCTTGAATCCCGTACGCGCACGCATGCTTCACTCTGCTGCTGAGTGGCCCTGGAGAAGCTATCGGCCTACTGCAGGGCTAGCTGAAACCCCACCCTGCCTGACAACCGAATGGATATTGCAAGCTTTCAGCGACACTCTGGAGAGCTCTCGCACAGGCTACAAGCAGTTTGTTGCCGAAGGCAGCAACCAGCCATCTCCCTGGGAGAAACTGCGCAACCAAATTTATCTTGGCTCAGACCAGTTTATTGAAGCGGCACAGCGCCACCTTGAGCCCAACAGGAAACTAACGAAACCCCAAGGCCACAGCGACTGAAGCCGATTAACCCCCTGTCTCACTACCAAGAAACTTACAAAAATCGGAACCAAGCCATGGCTCGCGCATGGCTTGATGGGCATTACTCGCTATCCCAAATTGGCGAGCACTTCGGCTGCGGGCGATCAACCGTAAATCGGGCGGTTAAAGCCTTTCGTGGGAAATGGGAGACCTGACCCCCATGGTTCAGAAACTTCAAAAAGGCCAGCCAATGAAGGACACCTATCGAAGAGTCAATCATCTATATTTTTCCGGCACTACCAGTGTGAAGTCACCATCAAATTGCACGCTATCAAGTGAGCGCTGAATGCGTTTTTTCAAGTCTTGAACAATCGCTTCGTGATCGATATCAACACCATGCATCTTATGCATATTGCTGATTCTAATGGTATTGCCACAACTAAAGCTAACAAAGTCGCCCTTGAAAAAACCTGGGCAGGATATTCCAACACTATACTCTTCAGCTCCAGGCCCTTCAGTCCCAAGTTCCTGGGACCAGACATATTGATGATTGCTGCTTTGATAGAGGCGGCAGTTCATCTCCTGGACGCGAATCATGCTTATGCTGAATTCACCTGGAACCCAGGGATGTTTACCTCCTCTTCCGTCAGAGTAGCTTTCCTGCTTTTTTTCGTGTTTCCCAATCGTTCGTTTTATTGCCTTCTCAATATAGGTATCATAATCACCCGCCTTAAATGCTTCTAGCTCCAGCGCGTCATCTTCAGAATTCATGGGCCGTATTAAAAATCTGGATTCATACCCCACATAGCGACCAGCGACTCCTTCTGGGCCGCCATTGAAATAAATATGACCAAAGGGGGTTGACGACATGAAAAGCCACTCTCCTTCTGGCGCTAACACAGAGAAAGTGTTTGTCCACTCCCCTGCCCTTCGGTTTTTTGCTGCTCTGTTCGGATCGGAATTCACCATTGCCTGGTAGCGTTTCTCCGGTGTCGTAGTCTCCCAACGCCCAGAAGCACAACTAACAATAAGGGCAAGCAAACCAAACGCTAAAATTATTTTCCAAATTCTCATGGTGTTACTCCTCCGCAATTGACAATGCACTGATAGCCAGAATGCGGAGATAACGTATTGGAATTATTGCTATTCGGGTATTTTTCTCCGGTCAATAACAAAGAGGCATCTGGCAGCTTGTACAACCAGGACGGCCCACTTGGTGCATGGTTCGAGAAGTTGGCTCCATCACGCTCATATAGCCAGATGCCGGCATTGCCACCCAACCCTTCGGCCACATAATCCCCAGCATTGGACGATGAGCCGACATAGCTCAGATTCTTATCCCGAAGCGCTTCAAACATGGTCTGATTCGGCACCGGCGAACCGTAGGAGACAAACTGAAAGGGGGAGACATCATATTCCTTGTCCCAGAAAGCCTTATATTCCGCCGCATCCAGCATGTTCAAGCCCGACAAGGTTAAAATATTGGCCTGGGAATGGTTGGCAAAGTTCGCTTCTTTCCCCAACACCCCTCTCGCCCCCATAACGTCATACATAAATTCACCCGTTTGCGCTGCAGCGCCTGTCATCAGATTTACATCCAGCCCGATCCAGCCCAATCCTTGAGTTAATGGGTAACCTAACTTATCCGCGCCGATTTCAAACAGGTCGGATAGGAAGCCGTGGCGAGGATTATAATTCTGAGTTAGCACGGTCGTGTTGCCTGATTGTTCAATGGCGTTAACCATCGACTCGGCAGGCGTATTCATCATACCGTTGGTAGCATTATGGAAGGTCGCATTGTCCAGGGTGATGCCAATGAACTCCTTCGTTACCAACAAGCCTTGAAGCGCCCGCTGTCCCTCTGGTGCCAAATCCGCATACCCAGGTAACTGATCAGCAGAGATATAGAGGTCTGGATTCGCAAGGACATGAGGATCGTCGGCAGGGCGCAGCTGGCGGGTACCGCCAGCGATATCGCGGGACCCCACCATAACCGGCAATTGCGACAACAAGCCGCCATTATCGGCGCCATCAAAGGGCAACAGACCCAAAGAATATTTGTCAGCTTCTTTCAGTATTTCGGCGACCTTGCCAGGTACCAAGTCCGTGCTGATACGTTGGGCGTCCTTTTCTAGCCCTGCCGCTGTCAACTGCCAGTTTCTACCCAGGTTCTTGTGCTGCCCGGCGATTTCGCCCCACCCTTTCACACTGAACATGCGATTATCCACCGTCACACTGGCATTCAATCCACCAGTCTGCTGATCAAGAGTGACCACCTGAGACTCAATGACGTCACGATTGAGGCTGGCGAAGTCTGCATGATCATCCAGATTCTGGTCACCCACAGTGACATTGCCCCCACCAATAGTGGCACGAGTCTCTCCTTCCATCCGATGCCCCGAATCCTGGGCGCTGATCGTTGTCGTGGCCTTGCTCCATTGCAGCCCGCCACCCTGCTGATCACTCTTGCTATAATCGCGCAGGTCTTCGACGGTGAGGGTGTCGGTGCTGAAGTTCAGGTTGCCGTGGTCAACCAGGGCGAATTCGCCGGTTTCGGGGTTTTCTTCGTAGCTGGCATTGGCAATCATGCCGCCAATCAGCGTGCTGTCCTTGGCCGTGACCTGGCTGTTTTCGCCGTCGGCCACCAGAATCGCGCTTTGCTGATTGGTCCGGGCGCCTTCACTGCTGCCTTTACCGGTATTGAAGCCCGCGCTGCCGCTTTGCGGTTTGTCGGTGCTACTGGTGCCGCCACCGATGCCCACATTGGCACCCACACTGCTGTTACTGCTGCTGTGCGTGTCTTGCAGGCTTTCAATGTGCAGGGTGCCGGTGTCGATAGTCGCCGTATTGGCGGTAACGACGCCCCCTTTGACGGTGAGGCTGTCACTGGTGCTCTTCAGATGGCCCACATTGAGCTGGCTGTTAACGTACTGGGTCGCCTGGCTCTCTGACTCGGCTTCATTAAAGCCGGCATTGGCATTCCAACTGCCCGCGCCGCTGGTGCTGACGCTGAAGCCGCCGTTTTTACTCTCTTGCTCAAAGCGGCTGCTTTGTTCGTTGGTGCCTGCTCCGATAAGGATATCCGTCGCATTCAGGTCCAGAACACCGGCATTAACCTCACTACCGATGATACTGGCTGCCTTGTCCGCATTGATGCTCATGGCGGTAGCATTGAGGCTGCTGCCTTGCCAGGTTTTTTCTGTTGTCGTGCTGGTGGAGGTGGTTTCGCTATGCTGGGCACTGCCACTGACGTAAAAGCCGGTGCCCCCTGCTGCTGCCCCGGCGGCGGTGGCCGCCAAAGCCTGGGTCGATGCCAGTTCCGTCTGGACCAGGTTGGCGGAGGCCGCAGCCAGCATAATGCGATAGTCCTCCAGTGCCTCTTTCGCCAGCTCGCCCCGCTCGACACGCCTTTCGGCATCTTTCAGGTCATCACGCGCATCATCAACAGCATCTACTGCCTTCTTGAGACCTTCAACGGCATACGCAGCATCCACATAGGCATTGCGGATACCCACCGTGGTTTCTGTGGTTTTCTCTTTTAGCGTATCTGTGACTGTTTTCTCATCTTGCACCCCGGTGATCTCGACGCTTTCACCTGCCAGCGATAAAACACCATCTTCACCCGTTGCGTTGATATCCGCATTGATCAGGCTGAGTGCATTGTCTGCCTCAAGAACGATCTGGTTTCCCGTAATACTGCTACCACTATGGGTCAAGCTGTTGGTGACTGTGCTCTGTTCCAGCTCGGTCAGTCGCAAGCCGCCCAGGCTGACCTCATCTTTTTTCAGCGAAGGATCAATGCTGGACGCGGTTTCCGTTTCATTCCGCTCTGTCGTGGTGGTTTCCGTTACTGCCGTATCCAGCAGAATATTGTCAGCCAGCATGACGACTTTGCCGCTTTCTTCGTCCGCAGCCAGGCTGGAACCGGTCAAAGTCATGTCATTTTCTGCGGATAACTGGATATTTTCCGCTTGCAGCCTCGAGCCTACTTCTCGGCGTTCATGAGCCCGAGTCTCTGTACTCTCCGAGATCTTTATTTCCGACTCTTTACCGGCAAGCGCCAGTCCAGGCATATATAGCGCACCGACGCCCATCAACGCAGAGCTGGCTTTCGCCAGTTCTTTGACGGGGCCGCGCAGGGATCGGGTTCTTACATCCCAGTTTTCGTTTTCGAGGGCAACGGTACCGATGTAAAGATTATCGATGCTGCCTCGCTCAATGATGGGATTACCGTCGTCGTCCAACCGCAGGGCGCCGTTCTCAGCTGTTGCCAAGGCGGCATCCCCGATGCGCAGATCACCCAGTGCTTCAAGTTGGGCAGCCCCAAGCACGACATCGCCTTGCGCATCCAGGGACAGGTCCGCCCCTGAGGATAGACCGGCTTGGGCCAATGTCTGACTCATGCTGCCTGTGTCGCGGGTTTTGATTCTGGCGGCGTTCTTATCGGTAATTTGCGTGCGTGTGTAAGTGCTGTTTACTCCGGACTCAATATGGATATCTCGACCGGCCTGAACCTCAACTCCCTTTTCACCACGGCCAGTAGACGCCATTACTTCCACATCACCCGTTTCTGTCTTCAAAGAAAGGGTAGCGCCGGCGTTTAAGACGCTACCAATCGCATTTTTCGTTTCATTCTCGACCGTTGTTGTCTTGCTGCGTCCAAAGCTACCGTCGTCCTCTTCATAGCTATAGCGGTAATTCGTGTCTTCGGCGGCTAGAATACTAATATCCCCCTTACCCATCAGCGACAGATCTTCCCCAGCCTCCAGCCGGCTGGCAATCACGGTCAGATCATTCCCGGACTCCATCACCACATCGCCGCCAGCGGTAACGGAAGAACCCTGCTGGCGCACACTGCGCTGGATGTTATGGCTGGTTTCGCCATTGTGGCGCACCCTGAAATCGTAGCTGTCGCTGTTGGCCGCAGAAGCGACCAGCAGGTCGTTCCCCGCGCTGAGTTGCACTCCGCCATCGCTGGCCAGGTCCGAGCCGATGATGTTGAAATCGTTGGCGGCACTGGCCAGCAGATTCATGGTAGCGGTGATTTCACTACCGATATGGCGGACACGGGACTCACTGAGCTTGCCGCCGTGGTAGTTGCCTTTTCTTCCGGATTGATCTGCCACGGTATCGACGACGATATCGCCTTCGGCATTGAGGGCGACATTGCCCCCCTGGATGCGACTACCTGAGATACGAATATCTCCGCCGGCATCAAGCGATACAGATTCCAGACCCTCAATGGTCGCTGCTGCGCCCATCTCAGTGTCCCATTCACGCCAGCCTCTGCCGATCACTTCATTTTGGTAAGATAAACGCTGATTGATGATATTTTGAGCGCTTTCAAGTGCGACTTCCCGCCCGCGAATGGTACCGCTGACATTGCGGACATCGCCTTCGGAGTCGATATCCACCAAACCTTCACCGATAATATCTCCGCCCAGATTTTGCAGACCCTCTTCATTGAGAGTGAAATGGGTATCACCCCCGATGTGGATGGTCCCGCTGTTAACGATGCTGCCGCCATCGATCACCATGTCCCCACCGGAGGCGATCAGGGCACCGTTGTCGTCGATTACTACGCTTTGTGGTGACAGGTAGAGCTGCGGCACCAGTACGGTTTCACCAGCCACTTCCTGTTCCACCATCCAGACCATGTCCTCGGTCAAGGCATTGACCTGATCCGGGCTGAGAGCCACCCCAACGGTCAGTTCCAGTTCTTCGGCGGCGAAAAGGCCATTATCCAGCAAGGCACGATATTGGGCGTTGGCATCCACATATTCCTGGTCCAGCAGGGCGCGACCGGTCAGGTCCACCACCTGCTGACGAATCAGTTGCTGTTCGTAAAACCCGTCGCCCAGCAAACGCATGGCGCCATTTGGATCCCAGCCCAGCCGGTTGAGCAGATACTCGGAGCCCAGGAAACCATCGCGGGTGGAGAAGAAAGGGTTGGTTTCAATCAGGTAGGGATGGTTCGGGTCGGCAATGGAGAACAAGCCGCCATTAACGTTGACAATAAAGTCCTCCACATTGCCACCCAGGGCTCCATCACCTACGGCGATCAAGTCTTGTTCTGACAGGTTCCCCGCCTCTTGATGACCAAAATCTCCATTAATGACTTCTGCACTACCCAGGGACAAATCCCCACCGGAAACGATATTTGCACCAAGGATTTCAGTTGAATCCAGAGTATCTTTATGTTGGCTGATAAAGCGATTATTTCTGTGCAGTATCGTATCTTCACGATCAATCAAGTTATCAGGATCATAATAAGGGTTATGCTGGTTAGGATAGAGAGCCATGTACTCAAGATCTTTATCGGCTCCGCCACCCCAATAAGCTGCACCACCGCTATAGTTGCGTTTGTTATATGGCTGTACACCATGGATTACATTTCTGATGTGCGTTCCATCAGTCATGTAACCCCCATATCGGGTAATCAGTAAATATTCTCCGGAATGTAACCCAAGGTTATTGATCTGATCGAATTCCAGGTTCATGCTGCCGATCGCTAGAATATCGCTAGTTTCGTTTGTCAGCACTGAGCCTTGCAGGAAAGTATTTCCACCGGAGGCAAGAATACTTCTATCTGATGTAGCATCATCCAGCTCACGGAAAAAGTGCTCCTTAAACTTATAACTCATGGTGAAGTGATCACCTGAACACTCATGACATGTGTGCTTGATACTCCCCTCTGTCAGTTTTTCTTCCCACTCAAGAACATCTCGCACATTATCAATCTGTGAAGCACGAATACTGATATCGCCTTCCGCCTCAATTCGCCCGGAACGGTTTTCCAGCTTTTCCGTACTCTCACCATCGCTGCCGTTGATAGTGATATTTCCGGATGTATAGATATCCGCCAATCGGTTGGTGACCCGATCGGCAGACAGATTGATGTCGTTTTCAGAGAGCAGCGCACCACCTTGATCATTGAGAATCGAGTCTGCCTCAACGGTCAGGGCTTCCCGCCCCCCCAGAGTACCTGTATTGGTAACGGTGGTGGCTTGAATATCCGCCATGCCATCGGCAACCACATCCCCGCTATTGGTGTAATCGGCGGCGTGTAAACTCAAGTCTACCTTTGCCAACACGGTGCCTGTGGACATGACATCATTCTGGTTGGCATCAATGGCGATATTGCCGGTCGCAGCCAGGTCGGAATGCTGGATCTTGCCATTGGCCGACAACTGCAAATCCCCATTCTGCGCCGCCACCGGCGCATCCAGCTTCACCCCAACACCGTCTTCGTTAGCAATCAGTCGGATGCGGCCTGCGTACATGCCGCCCAGGGCCGAGGAGTCGATGGCGAACTCGGGTTTGTCGCCATCGGTGGTGGCATTGCTGGTGGCCAGAGTCTCCCGGTCTACCTGTTGCTGGCCGGTGACGATGTTCAGACGGTCCGCATGCAGTTCACCCGCCAAGGTCACGGAGCGGGCGATAATGTCGAAGCGTTCGGTGTTGGAGGCATTCAGACCATTACCAAGAATGGACACGGCACCGCCCTGCACATCAAAGCCGCGCAATTCCCCGTCTTCCATGATGGATTGCCCGGTGGTCAGGGTGGCGTGGTTAGTATTGATAAAGCCACAACCGTTACAGCTGATGCCGTTAGGGTTGGCCACCACCACATCGGCGCGGGCACCGCCTACTTCGATATAACCGGCCAGGTTGGAGGGGTTCTGACCGATCACTTCGTTGAGGATCAGGCTGGCGGAGCCGTTTTTCAGGTTGGGGTTACCTTCGATGTAACCGCCCAGCTGGGTCTGGGTGAGCTTCTGGCTGTTGTTGAGGACCAGGCCTTTATCGCTGACGTTGAGGTCGTTGTAGAAATTCTGCGAGACGCCCTTGCCGTTGGGGTTTTTGATATTGACCACCGGCACGCCATTGGCCGCCTGATCCAGGGTGGGCCGACCATTGGTGCCATGTGTTGGCGTGATGGGCTGGGCGGACAACAGCATGGGTTGCCAGATCAGCAGCAGCGACAGGCCGTAAACCAGGCCACTTTTCACCCGCGACACCGGGCCAGATGACGGTTCAGAATTCGGCATAAAGTGAGGCATGGACGGTGTACTCGCTGTCAGTCAGTTCCGTTGAATGTTGTTCCATGGGCCAGGACACTTCGGTGGTGAAGCGCAATGAGCGGTAACCCAGCCGAACACCCGCTGTGGCGGAATCCAGCCGGGTAAATTGGGGCTCATTGCTGTTACCGGGGATCACCCCCATGTCATAGGCCGCAAAGGGCGTCACCGATACCGGGCTGGGGATCGGTGGAAAGAAATCAAACTGCAAGCTGCCTGCCGCCGCGGTGTTACCGCTGACGGAAATATCCTGATACCCCCGCACCACAGACCGGGATGCCAGAGAGAATCTCTCGGACGGAAACAGGGTCTCATCGGCGTACTGGGCATTAATACGCAGCGCGAGAGTGCCATATAACGGTTTTATGAAACGGCTGGCTGTAAGAAATGTCTGATAGCGCGTGTGCGTGATGTCTGCAATTGACTGTCCGCCAGGGAGGTTGGTGGCCGGGCCGGCGCCATGGCCTTCCTCGATGGTGAGCGTGCCGGCCAGCTGAGTACGCCCCCACAGGTGCTTGGCATTGAGGCGCCCGCCCAGGGTGTGCAAGTGGTAGGAACTGACCCGGATAACCGCGTCTTCCAGTAAATTTTCTGCATCCGTGTAGGTGCCCAGAAGGGACAAGGATAGCCGGGAGCGATTGCTACGGTAGAGGGTGCGCGTCAGCTCCAGCCGGGAGGTATCCGTGGCGCCAGTAGAGTCGAATGTCTGGAAGATGCCCTGAATTTCGTTTTCATATTCCTGGCGGTTGTAGCTCAGGGCCAGATTCCAGTACCCCAGGCTGATGTCATAGCTCAGCCCCACCCCCCAGGCACGGTCGGTGAACTCGGTATCCAGATCGCTGTTGAGCGACAGGGACAGCCGGTCTGTGAGCCCGAAAGGGCTACCCCAGTCCAGCCCCGCCTGGGCCGTACCGTGGTTGATATCTCCGTAATGCTCCTGATCCACCACCAGAGTGCCACGATAACGGCGCGGCCAGTCGGCCTGACCTAGCACAACGGTGCCGCCCTGCTCTTCTCCCGGCGCCAGATCCATCTTGGCATCCAGGTGCGGCAGCCGGGCCAGGGTTTCCACCGCATGCTCCAGATCGCGCAGGTTGACCAGATCACCGGGCTGCGCCGGCACGGCCCATTCCAGCACGCGCAGCGGCATGCCAACAGCCTCGAAGCCTTCCACCTGCCCGGCAACCACCAGCAGAAGAAGCTTTCCGGAGGACACATCCTGCTCGGGAATCAGCACCCGGCTGGTCACATAGCCTTTGTCGATCAATCGATTGGAGAGCTGTGCCTGCAAGGCCTTGATGCCTGTCATATCCAGGCAGGTACCTTCCGCCTCGCGCACCGGTTTTTGGAACCAGCGGCCAAAAGGAACAGGCGCATCATTGAGGGTTTTCAGAGCAATAGTGTCGACCTGGAAACAACGGACCGAAGGTGTGGAGGTGTCAGGCACGGGCAAGCGCAACCCGGGCTGGTCACCGGGCAACTGCATCTCTTCCAGTTGTTGCTGCTGACGCTCGCGTTCCTGCTCCTGCAGGCGATCGAACATGCGCTGCTGTGCATCCGGTGCCGCCCAGGCAGCACTCGCCACCAAGCCCAGCACCATAGCGCCACAGCGTAAAACGAAACGTTCCCCTAACATGGCTTTCCTTGCCGATCATCCATCCAGCGAAACAGTGCGGCTTCATCGCCACCGTTTATTTGTGTAATGTGCTGCGCTGGTTAAAAAGAAAGCGGGATTCTACACTTTTATGTCTGTTAATGGCGCCTGGAGAAAACACTAACGTGAACCGGATCACATCCCTTATACAGCAGGAAGCTGTTGTTTTTCTGGTACTTTTGTTCCTTTTATTGACAAAGCCAGTACAGGCAAGCCTGGAAAGGGCCATGGCTCCGCTGACAGAAGAAACGCCAAGCAAAACGCCGAACTACAATACCGCGTTGCGTGATGCCAATAAGCTGGAGCCCGCTGCCCGTTTTGTGCTGAGTAACCATCTACTACTTCGCCAAGGCGCACAAAAACTGGCGGCAAAAGATTACTCCCAAAGTCGGCAATTACTTACGCAGGTGGAAACCGACAGCCCTTCTGCCGTACAGGCCAGCCTGCTGATCGCGGAAAGCTACCGCCTGGAACAGCAACCCGAGCAGGCCAAGGACTGGTTTTTACGCACAGCCCATCATTATCCCTACCGCACCCAGACTCTTTCAGGATTGATCAGCGCCGCCAATGACCAGCCTGTCGATCAAACTGGCCTGGCACTGGCTCTTTACAATAAAGCGGGGGAGCAGGCGGACTTTGCCCTGGCGCAATTACAGCAACTGAAAAGCAGCCAGTTTATTGACCCGCTTGCCGTTATTTTTCCCTCGAAGCTGGATGAGCAGGTCCGCCAGGCCTTCTTGCTGCGCTGCCTTCACAACCCGGATGAGGATCTGCTGAGCGAATCCAGCCGCCTGCAGGAAGCGGTAAGCAGCCTGCTATACCTGCAAAAGCAGCGGCAAACCCTGGGGCAAAAACTTGAATTACTGCAAAGCCAGCTGCAGGACTATCAACGCCAGCGGCAGAGTTTACAGAACCAGTTGGACAGTATTGCCGCACAGCAACGCTCACTGGAATCACAATTGATTCCGAACAATCTGGATGATGATCAGGTACGGATTCGCCGGCAGCTTGGCCAGCTTCGTAACCAGACCATTCGCATGGACAACCAGATCGCTTTCATTGATCGCACTCGCCAGCAATTGCCGGCCATGGTCGATAATCTCAACGCCGAGATACAGCAACTGCATCAGCAAGCCATGGCACAGTTGAAAAGCAGCAACCAGGCAGTTAAAGCCGTACTGGAAAGCAGTTACCGGGCCTATTACAGAGAATTGAGAAATCTGGCCGCAGAAGCCAAATTGCAGCATGCTGAACGCCAGGCAACATACCAACCCTAGTCTAGGCCGCCACTAATATTGCAACTTATGACGGCCCCTTTTTCCGCCACTCTGTGTTGCTTTTCTTTGACTTAGGCCCACTATGCCTGCAGAAAAGCGCCTTGATTGGCGAAAAAATGCATTCGCCATAAGTCACAAAATCAGCGACGACCTACACTATCCGCACACCGCCGCTTATGCTTCACTGCCCTTCTTCGCCAATACTCAGCCTTTTCCTATGCCCAACCTCAAATGCCCCTGCTGCGACCATCCCCTGCAACTCACCGGTAATAGCTGGCACTGCGACAACGGCCACCGCTTCGACCGTGCCAAGCGTGGTTACACCAATCTGCTGTTGGCCCAGCACCGCCGCTCGCGCGCGCCGGGTGATGACAAGGCCATGGTGCAGGCGCGTACGGCATTTCTGGAACTGGGCCGTTATCAGCCCCTGGCCGATGCCTTGCTGGCCGGGCTGGGCGACGATGATCAGCCCTGGCTGGATATCGGTTGCGGCGAAGGCTGGTATACCTGCCAGTTCGCCCAGCGGCTGGGAAGCGATAACGGGGTCGGCGTGGATATTTCCAAGTTTGCGGTGGATGCAGCGGCGAAACGGGACAGGGCACTGACCTGGCTGGTGGCCAGTGGCGCCCGGCTACCGTTGTTTAATGACAGTCAGCAACGGATATTTGTGCTGTTCACCCGGCTGTTCACCGATGATATTGCCCGGGTATTGAAACCCGGCGGCGAACTGATTGTGGTTGGGACCGGTGAGCAGCATCTGCTACCCCTGCGTGAGGCCCTCTATGAAGAGGTTCGCCAATCGGGTTTCGATGCGGGCAAGTTTCTGGATGCGCGTTTTACGCAGATCGACAGTCAGGATATCCACCTGGAGTGGACTCCCGATAACGAGCTGGAATTACAGAACCTGCTGGCCATGACCCCACACCACTGGCGCGCCAAACCCGAAGCCAAAGCCGGTATCGGCAAGCTCGCCGGCAAAGCCATGAATGCGCATTTTGTGATTCAGCGGTGGCGGCGGATTTAATTGATAATTGAGAATGGATAATTGATAACTCGCGGGAAAGGGCATCAAGTCCTGAAACGCAAGAGGCCGCGCCTAAACGCATGGGTGCGGCCTCTTGCATTCAAAGACAACAGCAACACCCATCCGCGCCGTTATCAATTATCAATTTCTTTTCAACTGGCACGGCTCGCCCAGACTCACGGTGACGCTACGCGCTACTGACCCTTTCTCCCCAACACCGTATCCAGATATTCCAGCAGATGGTTGGCATTGCTCACCGGCGCCCGATAGGCCAGGTGCCCGTCCGGGCGCATCAGCCACATTCTTGGGCCTTCACCAAAGGCGGCGGCAAACTCGCCCTGGTGGTCCCGCCAGATACGGATGGTGCCTTCTCTTGGGATCTCATCCACCGGTGTATCCCGGGCCACGACTACGGTCAGGTGAACGCGCTCACGGTATTCCTGGCCCAGACGATCACTGAGTGCATACAGCACCAGCCGCTCTTTATGGCCCGGGCTCTCGCCCAATTGCAGTAACAGGTGGTGAACCGGTTTGCGCAGCAGGTCGTGGAGCTGATGGAGGTGACCGGTACGCACGGAACCCAAGGCTGCGTCAGGCAGGCGGTCGCCGGGCAACGGGCCGCGATGCCGCCAGCCCAGTTCCGCTTCCGGGCCACAGCCCACCAGCGGCGACTGCCGGTAATGCACGTCCAGCTGGCTGGCGGTACGCAGCAGGCGCCGGGTCAGCCCGGGTCGTCCGCCGGCCATTTTCAGCAGGGAATCGCGGGTTCGGCGCAGCATGGGCAGCTTCACCAACGAGGCCCGCGATAACATGTCCACCCCGTGCAGCATTTTATCTGCCACCGGTTTGCGTTCCTGCTCGTAACTATCGAGCAAGGCTCCGTTGCCATAACCCTTAAGGTAGAACGCCAGTTTCCAGCTAAGGTTGAAGGCATCGGCCAGGCCGGTGTTCATGCCCTGGGCGCCCAGCGGGCTCTGTACATGGGCCGCATCGCCGGCCAGGAACACCCGGTTGCGACGGTAGTGATGGGCCAGTCGCCGTTGCACGGAAAAGCGGCTGATCCAGCGAGGCTCACCCAGGTCCGGCGTCTCGCCAAGAATAGGCGTCAGCCGATCGGTAAAGGGCTGCAGGCTCAGTTCGCCTTCCCAGGCCTCATCCCGGGCCATGATCAATCGCCACCCCGTTGGTAACGGCAGAGCGATCAGCAGCCCGTCTTCCTGCAGGAAGCCATGGGAGCTGTCACTGCGCCAGGGCCCCTGCCAGTCCACATCGGCCAGCAGGAAATGTTCGTCGTAATCGACGCCATTGAAGCCGATGCCCAGCTGCTGACGCACGGTGGAACTGGCACCATCGGCCCCGACAAGCAAATCACAGCTGACCGTTTCCACGTCGGCCCCCTGTCGTATCCGGGCACGGACCCCTGCGCCATCCTGGGTAAAATCGAGCAATTCTGTGCCCCGAATCAGCTCGCCACCAAGACTCCGGTAGCGCTCAGTGAGGGCTTTTTCCACATCGGACTGGGGGCAGCTCAGTACCCAGGGGTACGGGGCATCCAGGCTGGTCAGATCCAGCTCAAACAGGAAGCCCTTGTCGCCATAGACGGACACCGCTCGCATGGTGCGCGAGGACTTGCGGATCGGTGCCAGCACTTCCAGAGCGGCAAAAATCTCCAGGCTACGGGCATGCAGCCCCAAGGCCCGGGACCAGGGTGACGGCTCGGCGAGCCGGTCGATAATGCAGCAATCAATGCCGTGTCGACGCAGGCCGATCCCCAGCGCCAGGCCGGTGGGGCCAGCGCCAACAATCAGGACCTGCGGTGTGCGGTTACCGGTAATGCCGATGTTACACTCTCCTCAGGGCAGCCCATGCGACACAGGCCACCCGATTTTCAATCCTGCCACATCCCAGAGTTCATTCATGGCACAGGCCTCACGCAAGATTATCCACGTGGACTGCGACTGCTTCTATGCCGCCGTGGAAATGCGTGATGACCCGACCTTGCGTCATCGGCCCGTGGCCGTAGGGGGCGACCCTCACCGGCGCGGTGTTATCGCCACCTGCAATTACCCGGCCCGCCATTTCGGGGTGCATTCTGCCATGGCCTCGTCCCAGGCTCTGCGACTCTGCCCGGAACTGGTGATTGTACCCCCCAACTTCGACAAGTATCGCAAGGTCTCTACACAGATCCATGACATCTTCCGCCGTTACACCAGCCTGATCGAGCCCTTGTCGCTGGACGAGGCGTTTCTGGACGTGAGCGCCAGCGACCAGTTCGATAATAGCGCAACCCGGATTGCCGAGGCGTTAAGGCAGGACATTCGTCGGGAACTGGGGATTACCGTGTCCGCCGGCGTGGCCCCCAACAAGTTTCTCGCCAAGGTGGCCAGCGACTGGCGCAAGCCGGACGGGCTCTTTGTGATTCCCCCCGCCCAGGTAGACGCCTTTGTGGCTGCCTTGCCGGTAAAAAAGATTTCCGGGGTGGGCCGGGTTACCGGCGAGCGCATGGCCGGGCTGAATCTGTATACCTGCGGCGACCTGCAGAGCATGAGTCGGCTGGAACTGTCACAGCACTTCGGCAGTTTCGGCGAGCGGCTCTATCACCTGAGTCGTGGCGAAGATAATCGCCCGGTGCAAACTGGCCGGCGTCGCAAATCCGTGTCCGTGGAGCGCACCTACGACAAGGACCAGGTGGATCTAAATGCCTGGCTGCGAGAGCTCGACGGCCTGCTGGAAAAGCTCAAGGCCCGCTTCGCCAAGCTTGATCAGCACTATCTGATCAGCGGGCTCACCGCCAAGGTGAAATATCAGGATTTTGTCAGCCTGAGCTGCGACAAAGTGGGTGACGATCTGGACCCGGCCCATTTCGAGGCGCTGCTGCGCCAACTATGGGAACGCCGCCAAGGCCCCGCCCGCCTGATTGGTATTGGCGCTCGCCTGCGCGACCTGAAAGCCCCGCAGCAGCCGGACCTGTTTCCGGAAGAAAGGGAAAAAGCGCTTCGGCATCAGCGTAACCGGCTGTGAAAATCAGCTTCAAGCCACAAGCTTCAAGCTGCAACACGAGCCCGATGCATTGCCATTGAAGTAGCCCACTAGCCGCGATTCAAACGTAACAAGCCATTAGGTGATAAGGCCGGCCACTTCTCAGACCATTTTTTCCTGCTCTCAGCGCGGGGCCGGAGGAGGCCCCAGGTTGGCACCACCCGACCTCCGTGTTGCAGCTTGAAGCTTGAAGCTTGCAGCTTTCTCAATGTACCCGCTGACAAACGCGACTCTGCAAATCCGAAGGGATCAGCCCGTCCATCAATTCCCGGCCCCGGCGCTGTACCGGTTCCATCTGGGCATCCAGATAGGCATCCAGGGTGGCCACACAATCCGCGCAGCGGTTCATGGAATCCGTATCCGGGTGTTCGGCCGCGGCCTTCACCGCCTGTTCCAGCTGATTCAGATATTTGAGCAACATGCTTTGCTCCAGATAAAACCTCATTAACGGGCCGGCTTTCTGCCGGTTCCCAATCGACCAAGTATGGCGCCCCTTGAAGACAGCCAGATGACACAGGTCAACCATGCAGTCAGTGTGCCAGACTTGATAAAGATTCCGACGCCTGCGCCGGCTTGGCGTTCCCGGTGAATTGTAAAAGAGTCTGTCGTCACCCTAAGGATCAGGAGCTTGCAACTCTTCACTCACAGGGATTGTCATCTGAGGTACTCTTGGGGATTGTAGCTGCTTTGACGGTTTGCCCTGCTGTCGGGCGGTTTCCTTGCTAGAGCAAGGTTCGCGCCTCAAGCGGCGCTCCTACAGCGGCTTCTATAGCCGCAGGTGTTGCCAGGCAGCCCCTGAATAACGTTTATTTTGCGACGGACCCGACCCTATGACCGAAACGGTATCCACTATTGTTGCCCCGGAAGGCAGCCTGGAAGTGCTTAGCCAGCACGAAGTCGAACGCCTGCGGGACACCTCCGGCAGCGGCCTGCATGAGTTACTGCGCCGTTGCGCCCTGGCGGTACTGAACTGCGGCACGCCCACCGATGACAGCCGCCAGGTGCTGGAGACCTACAAGGATTTTGATATTGAGGTGATCCAGGAAGATCGCGGGCTGCGGCTCAAAGTGGACAATGCCCCTGCTGGTGCCTTCGTGGACGGACGCATGATTCGCGGGATTCGCGAGCACCTGTCAGCGGTGCTGCGCGATCTGGTCTATGTGGCCAACGAAATCCAGAATAACGACAGCTTCAACCTGAGCAGCAGCCAGGGCATCACCAATGCGGTGTTCCATATCCTTCGCAATGCCGGGGCGCTTCGAGCCGGGGCCTCGCCCAATATGGTGGTGTGCTGGGGGGGCCACAGTATTTCCCGGGTCGAATATGACTACAGCAAGAGCGTGGGCTACCAGCTTGGCCTGCGCCACAAGGACATCTGCACCGGCTGCGGTCCCGGCGCCATGAAAGGCCCCATGAAGGGCGCCCACGTGGCCCATGCCAAACAACGCTTTGAAGGCGGACGCTACCTGGGAATCTCCGAGCCAGGCATTATCGCCGCCGAGGCCCCCAACCCTATCGTCAACGAACTGGTGATCATGCCGGATATCGAGAAACGACTGGAGGCGTTTCTGCGGGTGGGTCACGGCATTATTGTCTTCCCTGGCGGGGTAGGCACCACCGAGGAAATTCTTTATCTGCTCGGCGTGCTACTGCATCCGGACAACGCCGATATGCCGCTGCCCATGGTGCTGACCGGACCAGCCAGCAGCGCGGAGTATTTTCGCCAGGTGGATGCCTTTATCCGCTACACCCTGGGAGAGAAAGCTGCCGAGCGCTACCAGATCATCATTGATGATCCGGAAGCCGTAGCCCTGGCCATGTGCGCAGGCATTGATCGCCTCACCCTGTTCCGCCGGGATAACGACGACGCCTTCTATTTCAACTGGCGGCTGAAAATCCCCCTGGAGTTCCAGCAACCGTTCGAGCCCACCCACGAGGCCATGGCCAGCCTGGATCTCAGCCCCAACCAGCCGGTCCACCTGCTGGCCGCCAACCTGCGCCGCGCCTTCTCCGGTATCGTCGCCGGCAACGTGAAGGAACAGGGCATCCACGCCATCGAACAACACGGCCCCTACCGCCTTCACGCCCCGGGCGAGCTAATGCAGCACCTTGATGAGTTGCTCCAGGCCTTTGTGGAGCAACACCGCATGAAGCTGCCGGGAAGTCATTACGTGCCGTGTTATGCGTTGGAGGGGTGATCCCACCCTGTAGCAGCTTCGTAGAACGAAAAAAGCCCCGGACATCCGGGGCTTTTTCTTTTCACTCGTAGCTAGCAGCTAGTCGCTCGCAGCTGCCTTACCGAGGCTGCATACGGATACCGCCATCAATACGGATGGTCTCGCCGTTGAGGAAGCTGTTCTCGATCATGTGGCAGACCAGCTGAGCGTATTCCGCCGGGTTACCCAGACGCTTGGGGAACTGGGTCATTTCGATCAGCGGCTGCTTCACCTTGTCCGGGGCAGCGTTCATCAGCGGGGTGTTGAAGATGCCTGGGGCGATAGTGTTGCAGCGGATGCCCAGCGGCGCCAGGTCGCGGGCGATGGGCAGGGTCATGCCGACCACACCACCTTTGGTAGCCGCGTAAGCCACCTGGCCAACCTGACCATCAAAGGCCGCCACGGAAGCGGTGTTCACGATCAAGCCACGCTCGTTATCTTCACCCGGCTCGTTCTCGGCCATGGCAGCAGCGGCCAGACGGGCCACATTGAAGGTACCGATCAGGTTGATCTTTACCACCATGTTGAACACGCCCAGATCATGGGGCTTGTTCTCACGACCCACGGTCTTCATGGCAGAGCCTACACCGGCACAGTTCACACACACATGAATGGCACCGAATTTTTCCACGGTGGCGTCGATGGCCGCCTTGACGGATTCCTCGTCGGTCACATCGGTCTGCACAAACGCTGCATTGGCACCCAGCTCCGCCGCCACTTCCGGGCCGCGCTTGTCGTCACGGTCCAGAATCATGACCTTGCCGCCCTTGGCAATAATCGCTTCAGCAGTGGCCTGGCCCAGACCGGACGCGGCGCCGGTGATCACGGCAACTTTATCGGTAATATTCATATGCTCTCCTTGTGGTGAAAGGGCATGGGCTGTTGCTGCGCCAACAGCAGCAACCCATTACAAATGCTGCCCCGCAGTATACCCACCCCGTTCACGCGTCACATTGTTGCTTTCGCTCAAAGTGGATGCCACTCTTTGACAACCGGATTGGGAGGGCAAACCTTGCCAGATACCGCCAGACAAGACGCCAGCGCCACACTGATGGCGCGCTACCAGCGTATCCGGGCCTTCAGCGAACAGTTCTGTGACCCTTTGCTCACCGAGGACATGGGGCTGCAGGCCTGCGCCGACGTGAGCCCGCCCCGCTGGCATCTGGCCCACACCACCTGGTTCTTCGAGACCTTCCTTCTCAAGCCCCACCTCGCCGACTATCGGGTGTTCCAACCGCAATTCGAGTACCTGTTCAACAGCTACTACAACGGCATTGGCGAACAGTTCGCCCGCCCTCAACGCCATCTGTTGTCACGCCCCACCGATAAAGACGTCTATGCCTGGCGACAGCAGGTAGACGACGCCATGGTCCGCCTTATCGAACAACAACCGGGCCTGACGGGTCTTGTGACACTGGGACTCAATCATGAGCAGCAACATCAGGAGTTGCTGCTGACAGATTTGAAATACAGCCTCTCCTTCAACCCGCTGGCGCCAACTCTCGGCCAGCCTCTTGCCAAAGCAGACAGCCCTGCACCGCTGAGTTTTCAATCTTTCAGTGGCGGTTTGGTGGAAATCGGTGCCAGCGGCCAGGGGTTTGCTTTCGATAACGAAACACCCCGCCACCGGGTCTGGCTGGAGCCTTTTACGCTGGCAAACCGTCCGGTCAGTAACGGCGAATTTCGCGCATTTATCGAGGATGGCGGTTATCGACGACCGGAGTTATGGCTGTCTGACGGCTGGGCCTGGGTACAGGCGCAACATAGCCAGCGGCCGCTTTACTGGCACGAGGATCTTGACCGGCACTTCACTCTGGCAGGACTACAACCGCTACAAGCTGGGCAGATTCTCGCCCATGTGAATTACTACGAAGCAGATGCCTATGCCCGCTGGGCCGGCAAGCGGCTGCCCACGGAACAGGAATGGGAGCACGCGGCGGCAGCGCAACCCCTGCAAGGACATTTTGTGGAAAACGGTAGCTACCAACCCGGTCAGGCCCGCGATACCGCCATGGCTCACCTGTTCGGTGATGTCTGGGAATGGACCGCCAGTGCCTACCTGCCCTACCCGGGATTTCAAGCAGCGGTGGGGGCCGTGGGGGAATACAACGGCAAGTTCATGTGCAACCAGATGGTGCTGCGCGGCGGCTCCTGCGCCAGCAGTCGGGAGCATTTGCGGGCCAGCTATCGTAATTTTTTCTACCCTCATCACCGCTGGCAGTTCAGTGGCATCCGGCTTGCGGGAGACCCGTCGTGAACCAGCAACAGCTCGGCCCCAACCTGACTTTCTTCGACCTGCAGCCACCCACCACCGACATGCTGGCCGAAGTCAGTGAATCCCTGCGGGCACCGACACCGACGCTGCATCCCAAGTTTTTCTATGACGAAACCGGCTCCAGCCTGTTCGACCGGATTACCCGCACCCCGGAGTACTACCCCACCCGCACCGAAGCGAGTTTGCTGCATCGCTACGCCGGGGAGATTCATTCACGGCTGGACGGCATCCACACCATCGCCGAACCCGGTGCCGGCAGTTGTGAAAAGGTGCGGGTATTACTCGATGCCTGGCAACCGACTCACTACATGCCACTGGAAATTTCCCGGGAATGCCTGCTTGGCGCGTCACGGCGCCTGGCCGACGACTTCCCCCGGATACATATCAGCGCCGTTTGCGCGGATTATTGCCAGGCCATGGCCATGCCGGAGGGGTTACAACAGCCGGGGCGTCTGGTTTTTTTTCCTGGCTCCACCATCGGCAATTTTGAACCGACACAGCGAGCGGCTTTCCTGCGCGGCCTGCGCGAACTGGCGGGCCCCGGCGGTTCCCTGCTGATCGGAGCGGATCTGCAGAAACCCTGCGAACAACTCCATGCCGCCTACAATGATGCCGGGGGACTCACTGCTGCCTTCAATCTGAATGCACTGCATCATCTGAACCGGGAACTGGATTGTGGTTTCGATACCGACACCATGCGCCATCTGGCGTTCTACAACAGCGCGCAAAATCGTATCGAAATGCACCTGGAATGCCTGCAGGACCAGCACATCCAGCTCGGCAAAAATAGCCTGACACTCTCCGCCGGCACCCGTATTCATACGGAAAATTCCTACAAATTCACCGTCGAAGGATTTTCCGCCGAACTGGTCGCCGCCGGTTTCACACCCTCCGCCTGCTGGACCGATAGTGACAGCCTGTTCAGTCTGCATCTGGCCTGTGCCTGACCATCAGCACTACCTCTGAATCACAGTCCATAGCGACCCGCAATGCACGCCATACGTTGGCCAGGACTGCAAAGACTGTAAAACTGACCACTTTGACATCAGTGAATAGTGTGAACTGGCACTGGTACCGTTATACTGAACCGCGTTTTTTTGCCGATTCAGTCTTCGAAAGAATAAAAGGGGTCACGGGCTACCGTGGCATAGGGAGATCGGATGCTCGAACTGATCAGCGCGGCTCGCCGTCGTAAACGGCCGCCCACACACCAGCTGTTTGATGTTGTCACCCAGGAATACCGGGTGGGGTTGCTGGATATTGACCTGAACATGCATCTGAACAATGCCAAATACCTGAAGTTCATGGATCGCTGCCGACTGGAACATGCGGTGGTCACCGGGTTGCTCAACCGCATGATCGAGGCGCGCTGTAATGGCGTGGTGGCCAATACCGAGATTTCCTATATCCGCGAACTGCGCCCCTACCAGCAGTTCCAGGTCCACACCCGCATTCTCGGCTGGGACGACAAATACGTGTACTACGATCAGCGCTTCGAGTCCCAGCGCAAACTACACACCCATGCCCTGCTGCGGGTGGCCAACGTTTATGGCGGCAAATCCATCAGCCCCCAGACCCTGCAGGAAATCACCGGCTTCAACCAGACCTCCCCGGCCCTGCCGGAGTATGTGGAACAGTGGAAGCGGCTGCTGCAGACCAAGCGACGGCTGACAGAGAGTGACTAGCTGCTAGCTAACAGAAAAATCCGCTGTAGGAGCGGCGCTTGAGCCGCGAACCTCGCGTAGCGAGGAAACCGCCCGCAGAGCCTGCCAAGGACTTGATCCGGGGGAGATCAGGCATTACCGAACTCGAAAGGTCTATACGTGTTCGCGATGGCCCTGTTCGCGGCTCAAGCTCCGTTCCTACAGCGGCTTGGTAGAAAGTGTATTCCTCTCCAGAAAAAAGCCCCGGCATGCCGGGGCTTTTTTTTTTGCGAGCAGCTAGCCACTCGCAGCGATCATTATTCTGTCGCGTAGGTATGGAACGGCGCCCAGCGCGGCACCTGACTGTCCTTGCCGGCATAGTAGACGCCCGGCTCATCCAGACGTAGGTCAGCGATTTCGCGCAGGGCCACGGCACGGGGTACCTGCTGTAACGGCCCGGCTTGCTGGTAATCCTGGGGATTGGCAACCAGCTCTTCCATATCCAGCGGGCGGGTTTCCGAGTAGCGGAAGTAGTAGTCCTTGCCGCCCTCCACTTCCAAAGGCATCTCGAACACCATTTTCAGATAGAGCACACTGAGCGGGCGGCGAGCGTAGAAGTCATGGGTGCCGGCGGGCAATTCCAGCCAGCTATAGGCCCCGGCCTTGAGACCGAACAGCTGGGAAGCGTCCAGGAAAAACACCGGCGCCTGAACCTCTTCATAGCCCCAACGGGTAATCGGACGATAGATGTAGACCATGGCATTACGCGGGTCCAGCGTATCCATGGGTTTAAAGGTCTTGCCCTGGGGGGCATGGATGAAGGCACCGGGGGTCGAGGGGACTCCCACACCGAGGCTGGAGCATCCCGAAAGCGTCCACAGGCAAGCTGCCAGCAACACAGCCAATCGCATTATTATTCTCCAGTGATGCCGCTTCCCGTTGATCTGGGGCGACCCTGTTTATTATTCCGCGCAAGATAATGCTTATGAAGGTGCTAACTATGGCCGATTTGCGAGTATTGCTCAAGATGAAGGTAGGTGCTCAAATTCCCGCCAAGTGATTCGTCCCTCCTCTACCCTGCCCCGCCTTTTCTGCTAATCTTCCGCCATGGCAGTTAATCGTATCCACACCCCCTGTATCGGCGTCTGTTCCACCGTCTTCGGTGATACGGTCTGTCGTGGCTGTTGCCGCTTCAGTCACGAGGTGGTGCACTGGAATGGTTACACTAACGAAGAGAAGCAAATCGTCTGGAAACGGCTGAATCTGCTGCTCTGCCAGGTGGTGGACAACTATTTCGTGGTCACCGATGCGGCCCGGCTGGCGGCAGAGATGGACTTTCAGAACCTGCGCTACCAGACCCAGCTTTCCCCCCAGGGCTGGGTACCGGAGCTGCTCAAGGCCGCCGGCAAACAACAGATCCCCTATGACCGCTTCGGCCTGCGCGCCCTGCCCCCATCCCGGGGGCTGTTGCCGCGAGAACTCTACGATCAGATCAGTGCCGAATGCCACGCCCTGGCCCGGGCCCACTATGACCGCTCCTACGCTCGCCCGGTCACCCTCGCCGCCGAACTCACCGAGCTTGCCGCCCGGGAGAAGGGGTTGATCTGACCCCTACCCCCATCCGTAGGAGCGTCGCTGGCGGCGCGGTAGCCGAAACTCTGAAAAGACTGATTTACCACAGAAGGCACAGAAATCACTGAGCAAAAGGCGGCTTTTGCTCTGTGTGCTCTGTGCCCTCTGTGGTGAAAAGGCTTTTGATTTTGTTGGGCTATCGCCGCTCATACGGCTTGCCTCTCTCATTTGTCCCCAAATGACCCTTCCACAAAAACATCAATCAATGGCACAGTTCCGGAATGAACATTCATTCATCTGTCGAGTGAGACCTGCCATGGCCACCCCTGCCCGGACGACCCCGGTCGACAACAAGGAAGCTCGCAAGCACGAACAGATCATTCGTGCCGCTCTACGGGTGTTTGCCGAGCACGGCCTGCACGGCACACCGGTACCACCGATTGCCGCTGAAGCCGGTGTCGGTGTCGGCACCTTGTATCGCTATTTCGATAGCAAGGAAGCATTGATCAATGCCGTGTTCCGCGACAGCAAACGTCGTCTTCAGGAACGGTTGCTGAGCGACCTGGATCTGATGCACCCGTCACGCAGCCTGTTCGACAACTTGTGGGCCCGGCTCACCGCCTTTGCCCGCGAGGAGCCGGATGCCTTTCGTTTTCTGGAAATGCAGGATCACCACAACTACCTGGACGCGGAAAGCCGTCATCAGGAACAGGGCCTGCTGATTCCCCTGGGCATCATGGTGGTGATCGGTCAGCGCACCGGATTGCTCAACGACATCATGAAACCGGACCTGGCCATCGCCCTGTTCTGGGGGGCCTTTGTGGGCGTGTTCAAGGCGGAACGGCTGGGCTACCTGACCCTGGATGACGACGACCTGAAACGGGCCAGGGATGCCTGCTGGCTCGCCATCGCCAATCACGACAACAAGAGCAAATAATCATGACCCCAACGCATATCCTGATTACCGGCGGCGCCGGCGCCATCGGCGGCCAGCTCGCCGGGCAGTTTCGCCGACATCATCCTGACGCCCGCATCACCCTGGTGGATCTGAATGCGGAGGCGCTCGAGCATGCCGCCAATACCCATGATGCCCAGGCCGAAGTCTGCGACCTGACCGCTATTGATGCTCTACCCGCCTGGTGGCAATCGCTGGTGGACCGCCGCGGGCCAGTGGATGTGCTGATCAACTGTGCCGGCATCATGGACATCATCAGCATCACCGGCACCGGCTGGGAACAAGGCAAGCGCCTGCTGGATATCAACTTCACCGCCCCCATGCGACTCATGGACCTGGCGCTGCCGGCCATGATGGAGGCCCAGAACGGATGCGTGATCAATGTGGCCAGCATGGCCGGGCGCGTGCCGATCCGTGGCTGCAGTTACTACGGCGGCGCCAAGGCCGGCATCGGCCTGGCCTCGGAAATTGCCCGGCTGGACCTGAAAAAACAGGGCGTCAATGTGATCACCGTCTATCCGGGACCGATCCATTCCGGCCTGGAAAGTCATGCGCGCAGCCAGGTGAAAAAAGGTCCGGTGTCACGTTATATCCCCACCGGCAAACCGGAGGTACTGGCCGAACGCATTTACCGCACCTTCGGCAAGGGCGGAGCTCGGGTGATCTATCCGGATGTCTACGCCCTCGCCAAGCAGGTAGCCAACCTGAATCTGACTAACCGGGCCATGGATTTCTTCAGCCCGCAACCCAACCAGTGACCCCGGACAAGCCATGACACAGCAAGCCAATACTCCGATTTATGACGTCCTGATCGTGGGCGCCGGCATCAGCGGCATTGGCCTGGGCATTCGCCTCAGGGAAGCCGGCTTCGGTAACTTTGTGATCCTGGAAAAGGCCGCAGATCTGGGCGGCACCTGGCGGGACAACACCTACCCGGGCTGCGCCTGCGATGTGCCCTCGGCGTTGTATTCCTATTCCTTCGCCCAAAAACCGGACTGGAGCCGGGCCTTCGCCGGGCAGGCGGAAATCCTCGACTATGTGCGCGACACCGCCCAGCGCCACACCATTCCCGATTACATCCGCTTCAATCAGGCGGTGGAACGAGCCCAATGGCGGGAAAGCAAAAACCTCTGGGAAGTGCAGACCGGCGATCGGCTCTACCTGGCCCGCACTATCGTGGCCTGCTCCGGCTACCTGCACGAACCAATCATTCCCAACATTCCCGGCCTGAAGGATTTTCAGGGCAAGCTGTTTCATTCCTCCCGCTGGGACCATGACCACGACCTGGGCGGCGAACGGGTAGCGGTAATCGGCACCGGCGCCTCGGCGATCCAGTTTGTGCCGGAAATCCAGCCGAAGGTAAAGCACCTGACCCTGTTCCAGCGCACCCCGCAATGGGTGCTGCCCAAGCCAGACCACCCCATCCCCAAACTCGAGGAAAACTTCTTCCGCCTGCCGTTCACCCTGAACGCCTGGCGCAAGACCCTCTACGGCGGCTTTGAAACCTTCGGCATCGGCTTTCGCAAACCCGCCCTGCTTCGGCAGATCCAGAAACTGGGCGAGGCGCATATCCGGCTGGCCATCAAGGACCCGGCCCTGCGTGACAAGCTCACCCCGGATTACACCTTGGGCTGCAAACGGGTACTGATGAGCAACCAGTATTACCCGGCGCTCAATCAGGGCAATGTGGATGTGTTCGCTACCGGCCTGCAGGAAGTGCGCGGCAACACCCTGGTGGGTCAGGACGGCAGCGAGTGCGAGGTGGACACGATCATTCTGGGTACCGGTTTCTTCGTCACCGAACCGCCCATTGCTGATCACATCTTCAACGATGCCGGTGAGTCACTCAGTGACATGTGGCAAGACGGCATGCAGGCCTATCGCGGCACCACCATCGCCGGCTTGCCGAACGCCTTCATGGTGCTGGGGCCAAACCTGGGCATCGGCCACAACTCCGCCTTTATCGTCATCGAGGCGCAGATCAACTATATCCTCAGCACCCTGCACACCATGCGCGACCAGCAACTGAGCCGAGTAGAAGTGAAAGCCGACAGCCAGAGAGCCTATAACCGCAAGGTGCAGAAAGACCTGCAGGGTACGGTCTGGAACACCGGCGGCTGCTCCAGCTACTACCTGGACAAGAACGGATTCAACAGCGTGGGTTTCCCCTGGAGCACGCTGGAAATGCAGCGTCTGCTCAAGGACTTTGATGCCGGCAGCTACTCACTGACTCCTGCCAGCCAACCCGTCTTTTAATATGAACAGGTCCTGATTATGACAAACACGACCCAAACGCCCCCACGTCGCGCCCTGGTTCTGGGCTGCGGCGGCGTCGCCGGCGGCGCCTGGAGCATCGCCGCCCTGCATCATCTGGAACAGCAACTGAACTGGGATGCCCGCGACGCCGATATTCTCATCGGCACCTCAGCAGGCGCGGTACTGGCCACCCTGCTGGGCAGCGGCGTCAGCGTGGCCCAGTTGCTGGCCTGCCAGCAGGGCACCAGCCAACAGTGCCGCTGGGATCATGACCATGACACTGGCGGCGCCCTGCCCCCCCTGCCCGGCGCCAGCCTTACCGGTGCCCGGCTGGTACTGAAAGGCTTGCGTGGTGAAGTCTCGCCGCTGACTGCCTTCTGCGGCCTGCTGCCGCGGGGCCAGTTCAACATGGCGCCCTTCCGGCGACTGATCAACGACGCTACCGCAGGGGCAGACTGGGTAGCCCACCCCGCCACTTGGATCATGGCCGTGGATACCACCACCGGCAAACGGGTGCCCTTCGGCAAAGGTGGCACCCCGCAGGCCTCCATTGCCGATGCGGTCTGCGCGTCCTATGGGGTCCCCTTCTGGTGCCCACCGGTCAGCCTGGGCAACCGCAGCTACATTGACGGCGGTGTCGCCTCTCCCACCTCGGCGGACCTACTGGTGGACAGCGCCGTAGACGAGGTAATCATTCTCGCGCCCATGGCCTCACGGCAGCCGGACAAGCCTCGCTCACCCCTGGCCGCCATCGAGCGTCGGGTACGCCGCTACATGACCGGTATCGTGGATCAGGAGGTGAGTAAACTGGAAAAAGCGGGCAAGCGGGTAATTCGTTTGGAGCCCAACGCAGACGACCTGCAGGCTTTTGGTTTCAACATGATGGACCCGACACGGCGGCGCCAGGTGCTGGACACGGCACTAATGACTACGGCCGTTACCGTACAGAACGCGTTTTAGGCTGGTAACACGGGGAGGTTCGCCGGGCGGCTTCCCCAAATGGTCTAGAGTGAGTCCACCGCCTCCATCAGCGATGCCTTGATACCATGCAATGAACTGTGTGCGGCCTGGCCTTCTGCATAGATTAACCCGCCTAACACCATCGCCCCCACCGCCAACGCGACCAACGCCAGAAGGCGCACACGATCCCCCTCAAGCTTTTTACCCGGCGGAAAGTGTTCGGTCTTTTGCTCTCTGCCTTGCGTATGTACTCGCATAATGACACCTCCCCTTTTGTTTTACGCGGGGCGAGACAAACTCGCAAGTAGCTACCTAGGCGATCAGAGAGCATTCCGGGCAAAACCGCAAGGTGCGGAAGTAGAGCTTGGCCACTGGCAAGGCGTGGATACAGTGGGTGAAATCACCCAGATAAATGCGCTGGTCGGTGCCATTTGGCAGATGCCGGCAATTCACCGTGTGAATTTCCCAGGTATCTTCGTCGGCCTTTATCTTGCTGAGGTAATACCGCATACCCTTCCCCGATTCGCGGATTCGACAGGGCGCATGTTAGGGCTATGAGAGTTGAACGGTATGAAAAGAAGGTAAAAACTAGCGGCAAATGAAATTAACTTGATAGTGACCCTGGCCAGAGTGTGGCGGTATAAGAAACCTGGGCAACCTATTGCCAAACCTGGATAAACCAACCGGTAATGTTTATGGAGAACCCGGGGCCGTTTCCTCGAGGCCTTTACAGACCGACGATCTCAGGGGCGAGCAACTATCTTTACAGTAGGCGCAACTGAACCGGCGTAAGCTTGCCCAAAAAACAAAAGGCCGTAACAGCAATGCTGTTACGGCCTTTCTTTGAGATGGTGCGCCAGGAGGGAGTTGAACCCCCACACCTCTCGGCACCAGAACCTAAATCTGGCGTGTCTACCAATTCCACCACTGGCGCAATGGGCGGGTATTCTAGCAGGCTAATCGTTAATTACCAGCAGGATCAGCCCCCCTGAAGAATCCGGTAAAGCGCCTGCAGGTCTTTATCGATCTTGGTCACCTTGCCCGCCAGGGCGGATAGCTGGGCGCTGTTGTCCGGAGCCTGTTGTGCCACCGGGATCGCCGCCGCTTTCGGACGCTCGGCCAGACGACTGATCCGTGAGGACAGGCCATTCAACTTGCTGTCCATCTCGTTCAGGCGCGTGGCCAGCTCGGCGCTTTCGTTGTTGCTGTTACGCTGTTTTGCCATGGTAACGGTGATCCCGCGTACCTTCGCATTCAGTTCGCGAAAATCGTCACGCAGGCTGTTGACCACCACATCACCAGGAGACACGTCAGAAGTGGCAGGCGCTTTTGCCGGACTGCGCGCGCCTTCTTTTGCCTCACCCTGACGCTGCGATGCCAGCTGATAGTACTGCTCTCGCAATTCACTGAGTTCACGACTGGTTTCAGCGTGGGCCAGCCACTGGCTGGCGGCCAACAGCACGGCGATCACCGCCAGCACCAGGGACAACCACAACAAGCCGGAGTGGCCACCCTCGCTGACCGAGATGGGTTTGGTTTTTTTGGGCGTGCGCAGATTGATCGGTTCCAGATCCGGCCCAGGTACCGGGGTAGCTACCGCCAGTACATCCTGATTCAACCCCTGTAAACGCCGCTCTTTACTTTCCGGCAACTTGGCCATGGCAAGACGCTCTTTTACTTGTTGTTTTTAGCTGATCACCACCCCCCGTGGCCGATCAGCGCCCTTCCAGTTTGTCCAAACGACTATTGACCTGCAGCCGGTAAGAATCAAAAGCCGCGATCGCCGCCTCTGTCTCATCCAGCCGATCTTTCAACGCTGCCAGCCCGGCCTGGTTTTTTTCCACCTTGGCCAGACCGCTTTTCAGATTTTGCTGCTGGCTTTCCAGTTGATTGATATTTTCCGCCAGCACATCCACCTGGGTCTGCATCTGACTGATGCGGGTCTGCCACTGTTCACTGCTCTTGTTGACAGCAGCCACCGCGCTGTCCACCTGCTTTTTCAGGGCAGCGGTGTCCTTGCTGATCCCCTGCAGTTTGCCATCCACTCCGGCCTGGGCCTTTTTTACCTCATTGAGGGTGGCAGACAAGGCGGTCAATTTCTTGCTCTGCTCGGCGATATCCGCTCGGTTACGCTTGTTGCTCAGATCCCAGAGCTTGCGGATTTCGGTGTTGTTTTCTTCCAGCCTCTTGCCGTGAGCGCGGACCGTATCCTGCAATTGCCCGGACGACTGGTTCAGGCTCTCGTCGGTGGCAGATAACCGGGACTGGAGGTTGCCCAGCTTCTGGCTGGATTCCGAAATGCGCTCGTCCATCTGTGACTGCAGCACGGTCATCTGTTTCTGGAACCAGACCCCCATCACGGCGATCAGCACCACCAGCACCAGACAGGCAATCATCCAGCCACCGCCGCCGCCACCACTGGAGGGCGGCACCGGCTTTTTCGGGGCCTTGGGAGGCTTGCCCACCCCCTTCTCCGTGGGCTTGTTGCTGCCGGCAGAAGAAGGTCGGCGACCGGCATCACCATGATCATCCACGGTGACATCATTCAGATTACCCAGATTTACTTCACGATCTCGCGTCATTCCTGTGTCCTGCATACCGGATAGTCCGGTTCATGGGCCGATTGACAGATAGTGCCACAGGGGGCACTGCGGCGCTGCCGAACAGCGCCCATTTAGTCCTGCCTGTATCTAAAAAATTTATTCGCCGCTTTTCTCGAACAACGGCTGTTCGGTGGCGTAGTAGACCATATCGCCCAGCTCGTGCTTGCCTTCTTCGTTCTTGAGCAACGGCAGGAAAATCACCCAGGGGCGAACATCGCGGTGATCTACCTGGGCCCATACCCCCGTGACTTTTTCACCATTTTCGGCGGTGACTTCGTGTAGGCGAAACAGAGCCATCAGCTCGATATCCGGTTGCTCCATGCCGATCTTACGCAGCTGCCGAAACAGGCCTTGGGCCCACTCTTCTGCACTTGGAGCGTCGGCCCTGTCGCCGGAATAGCCAACCGCCCTCACCGTATCTCCGGACTGAATCATGCCGAAAGGATAGAGTCCACCGGAGCTCTGGATGGCCTTCAGTGCCTGGCGCAGGCCGGCTTCTGCCAACTGATCCATGGCCTGCTGCTCGGGGCTTTTCTGTTTTTGCTCGGCGGAGGCTGGCGTCGGCCCTTCTGCCATGGCAGCGGTGGCTGACAACCCCATCACAAGAAAAAAGATTCCCAAAAAACGCATATCACACCTGTTATTTTCATGAACCTGCGGGTTGGACCACACAAACCCCGACAATATCCCGGGACGGACGCTAGCAAACTTCCCCCACCACCGCCAGACAGACACGAAAAAGGCCGCAAAAGCGGCCTTTTTCACTACCTGAACGGTACCCCTATATGGGATATGCCGTCTTAACCGGCAAAGTTGCTGGCGGCAAAGTCCCAGTTGATCAGGTTCCAGATGGATTCCAGATACTTGGGACGGGCATTGCGGTAATCCACGTAGTAGGCGTGTTCCCACACGTCCACGGTGAACAGCGGCGTCTGGCCCTTGTCGTGGGCGATCGGGGTATCCGCATCATCGGTATTGACGATTTCCAGGCTGCCATCGGTGTTCTTCACCAGCCAGGTCCAGCCAGAACCGAAGTTGCCGGTCGCTTTGGCATTGAACTGGGACTTGAACTCGTCGAAGGAGCCGAAAGCGGTGTCGATGGCCGCAGCCAGATCACCGGTGGGAGCGCCACCGCCGTTGGGGCTCAGGCTGTTCCAGTAGAAGGTGTGGTTCCAGACCTGGGCGGCCTGGTTGAACAGACCGCCTTGGGCGCTCTTGATGATCTCTTCCAGGGATTTGCCTTCGTTGTCGGTGCCGGCAACCATGTCGTTCAGCTTGGTCACGTAGGCATTGTGGTGCTTGCCGTGATGATACTCGAGAGTTTCTGCAGAAATATGCGGTTCCAGTGCATTTTTCTCGAACGGAAGCGGCGGTAATTCAAAAGCCATAGTCATTTCCCCTGACATCATGTTGTTCTGTTGCGGCTCGGCAACAGAAAGAAATTCCCCGCTGAGGGCATGCCTGCCCTCAGCGGCTGAATGATAATAACAAGCTACCGGCGGCAATCTCCACCACGGACCGGGGGTTTACCATGATTGCCTTTGGCTGCAATAGACGAATCCTATCGCCAATGCCTGGTCCGTGACCGGCAGGTCCCTGTGAGATGGGGTGTATCCCCCTTGTTTCAAGTACAATGCGCCCCAAATTTTGATAACTGCTACCCGAATCCGTGACTTCAGCGTGGATGCATGGCGTAAGAATTTGTTGTCACGGGGGATTTTCTGAAGAAGCGTCGTATCAGGGAATACGATCGACTGAAGACAAATTTTCTGTGGCTGCAAAGGCTTGCGTCAGGCGCCGCGATGAAGTCACGGATTCAGGTACTATTTTGCTGGCAGGAGAAAACGATGTCTGATGATGCTGTAGTAATTGTAAATGGTGCCCGTACCGCCATGGGTGGCTTCCAGGGTTCCCTGTCTGCGGTTTCCGCTCCCGAACTGGGCGCCGCCTCTATCCGTGAAGCCGTGTCTCGTGCCGGCCTGAAGCCGGAAGACGTGCAGGAAGTCATCATGGGCTGTGTACTGCCCGCCGGCCTCAAGCAGGGCCCGGCCCGCCAGGCCATGCGTCTGGCCGGCCTGCCGGACAACACCGGTGCCACCACCATCAACAAGCTGTGCGGCTCCGGCATGAAGGCCACTATGTTCGCCTATGATTCCATCAAGGCCGGCACCAACGACATCGTCGTTTCCGGTGGTATGGAATCCATGACCAATGCTCCCTATGTGCTGGACAAGGCACGCAGCGGCATGCGCATGGGTCACGGCCAGGTGTTTGACCACATGTTCCTGGATGGCCTGGAAGATGCGGAAACCGGCCGCCTGATGGGCTCCTTCGCCCAGGAAGTGGCTGACAAGCGCTCCATTACCCGCGAAGACATGGACAACTACGCCATCGAATCCCTGAACCGCGCCAATGCCGCCATCGACAACGGCTGGTTCAAGGACGAAATCGTGCCGGTGACCGTGAAGACCCGTAAGGGTGAAGTGGTTGTCGACACCGACGAGCAGCCCGGCAACGCCAACATCGACAAGATCCCCACCCTGCGTCCGGCCTTCGCCAAAGACGGCACCGTCACCGCCGCCAACGCCAGCTCCATCTCCGATGGCGGCTCTGCGCTGGTACTGGCCCGCGAATCCGTGGCCAATGAGCGTGGCCTCAAGCCGCTGGCCCGCATCCTGGCTCACGCGACCAACAGCAAACACCCCAGCGAATTCACCATTGCCCCCATCGGTGCCACCGAAGCGGTGATGAAGAAAGCCGGCTGGACCGTGGACGACGTGGATCTGTTCGAGATCAACGAAGCCTTCGCCATGGTGGCGATGATGCCGATGATCGACCTGGGCATTCCTCACGAGAAGGTGAACATCCACGGCGGCGCCTGTGCCCTGGGTCACCCAGTGGGCTCCACTGGCTCACGCATCATTCTCACACTGATCCACGCGCTCAAGCGCACCGGCGGCAAGCGCGGTGTGGCCAGCCTGTGCATCGGCGGTGGTGAAGCGACGGCGGTAGCCATCGAGCTGCTGTAATACGCTCAACGCTTAATGCCAGACCAGACGGGGCCTTCAGGCCCCGTTTTTTGTTGGCGGCGTCCTCATTCCCTGCCCTCTGTAGGAGCACCTCTTGAGGTGCGAATCAGGCGGAGCGAGGCGATAGGGAGTGATCATTTAGAAAGACCTGTCAGGCCCTGGAATGCCTGATCCCCCTGCGGGCGATTCCCGCGCAAGCGCGGTTCGCGGCTCGAGCGCCGCTCCTACAGCGGCTTCGTAGAAATGACAAAGCCACCCCTCCAACAATTCATTTCCGAAACATCCGCTTTCACTTTCAAACTCTGTTGCACTTTCCTGACCGGATTCGCCCTCCGTCGTATACGCAAAACCGGATTTCACCTGTACCCTGACCGGCTAGTCACCGTTTTCGGTTGGGCACAGGCCCGGGAGCACTATGTCAGCATTACCCGTTATTACCGCCATGGGCGGCATCAATGCAGCCGGCCGTAGCGCCTTGCATTTCGGCTTTCAGCGATTGATTTTTGATGCCCTGCCGGATATCACCCGCCAGGACACTCTGCGTTCGCTGGGCCAATTGACCGGCCGCGCCCCGGACGATCAGCTGGCGGCCACGCTGATCCGTGCCCTGCCCGACGCCCACCGTCTCCACGCCGCCATCAGCGGCACCAGCGACATTCCCGTTACCCTGGAAATGCGCAACATGGACCTGCCTGACCCGCTACCCGCTGGCTGGCAGGTCTCTCCTATCGACAAGCGCCGCAGCCGGGTGACCCTGCCTGCGGGGCTGGACCTGCGTGTGCCCCATGACGCCCCACGCCGCGTCAGCGCCGCCGGGCAACTGCCGGACGGCTTCGACCCCGGCGCTCTGTATGCCTCGCGCAATCACCCCCGCGCCCTGCAGATGGCGATCTTCGGCATCAGCGATGCGCTGGGGGATCTGGGTATCGACTGGGCCACCGTGGCCGGCAAGGTACGCCCGGACCAGGTGGCGGTTTACGCCAGCAACGCCATGTCACAGATGGACGACAACGGCCTGGGCGGCGTCATGCGCTTCCCCCCCAACGGCCAGCGCATCACCTCAAAACAGGTACCGTTGGGGCTGGGCGAAATGACCGCGGATTTCCTCAACGCCTATGTGCTGCACTCGGTGGGGACTACCGGCGGCATGCTCGGCGCCTGCGCCACCTTCCTCTACAACCTGGAAAAAGGGGTGCAGGCCATTCGCAGTGGCAAGGTCCGGGTGGCCATCGTCGGCACCAGCGAGGCACCGCTGATGCCAGAAATCATGGAAGGTTACCGGGCCATGGGCGCGCTGGCGGAAGACCAGGATCTGGCGGCACTGGATGGGGCGACTCAGGCCGATGTGCGTCGTGCCTGCCGACCGTTTTCCGACAACTGCGGCTTCACTATGGCCGAGTCTGCCCAGTTTACCGTGCTGATGGATGATGCCCTGGCACTGGAGCTGGGTGCCGACATTCTTGGTGCGGTACCGGACGTGTTTATCCACGCCGACGGCGCCAAGAAATCCATTTCTGCTCCCGGGGTCGGCAACTACCTGACCGTGGGCAAGGCCGCCGCCCTGACCCGCCAGCTGATCGGCGAAAAGGGCCTGCGCGAGCACAGCTTTGTCCATGCCCACGGCACCGGCACGCCCCAGAACCGGGTCACCGAATCGGTAATTCTGGACCGGGTGGCAGACGCCTTCGGCATCCGCCATTGGCCGGTCACTGCTATCAAGGCCTATGTGGGACACTCGCTGGGCAGCGCCGGGGGCGATCAGCTGGCGGCGGCCCTGGGCAGCTTTGCCCAGGGCGTCTTGCCGGGCATCCGCACCATCGACCATATCGCCGGCGATGTGCACCGCCAGCATCTGGATTTCGCCATGGAGCATGTGCAGCGTGATGATTTGCAGGCCAGCCTGATCAATTCGAAAGGCTTTGGCGGCAACAATGCCACCGCCGTGGCCCTGTCAGCCACAGTCACCGAAGCCATGTTGCAGCAGCGCCATGGAGAGAAGGCCATCACTCATTGGCAAACCGCCCGGGACAGTGTGCTGCAGGCCAAGGCCCGTTTCCGCGACCACTGCCTGAACGAGGCGCCCAAACCGGTATATCGGTTTAACGACGGGGTGCTGGGGGATGAAGCGGTTACCTTGAGCGGGAAAGCCGTGCAGCTCAATGGCGGCACCGTCATGGGCTTTGATGACGACAGCGAGCTGACGGCTTACCAACTGGATCGCTAGAGATCCCTTGCAAGCCACTACTGGCACTCAAGAATGCCGTTGGAGCTTTGCTCGCAAAGCGAAGGTCGTCCCCACCCTTCGCCTTGCAAGCAGGACTCTAACATCCGGGTTTCCGGGTTCAGCGAATCTCCACCTGGAAGGCCGGCGACGCCCAGCCCCGGGGAGCGCTCTGCCCATCGCTGGCTAACGGCTCACCACCGTAAATCACCTGCTGTGAATCACCGTACTGCAGCCAGGTCTGCGTGGGCATTACCCCCTCGCCAGGCTTGCTGTAATCGCAGACGCCCTGCGGGAAAATTTCCGCTACCTGAGCCGCAAAAGCGTCCGGGTCCAGGGCCAGAGGATAATCGGCCGGGTCCACCGGTTTCAGCTGGCACTTGTTGGTCAGGGTTTCGATGCTGTCACCGGCCACGGTGCGTGGGGTGCCGAAACGGGTCTGCACCACGGTCTGTTGCAGGTTCAGAATCGGATCGGTAAGCGGCGCCAGCAAATCACCCAGCGTACCCAGCAAGTCCCCCAGCACCGGCAGCTCGGCCACTACCGGTAGCTCGCTGATATCCAGGCCACATACCTGGCCGGTCAGCGCATCCACCACCACCCCGGCTTCCGCCGGCGCGGGTGCGGCCTTGTACGGCAATGGTGCCGTGGGCGGA
>Ga0315336_1000957_pt1 | contig 63744 bp, 106 predicted proteins | sample ASW5metaG_FD_204512 | JGI IMG/M metagenome (GOLD analysis project Ga0315336, IMG submission 204512) | Ammonia-oxidizing marine archaeal communities from Monterey Bay, California, United States - ASW #5 | ecosystem: Environmental > Aquatic > Marine > Intertidal zone | place: USA: California... | reverse complement strand
TTGGAGTTAAAAATGGGTAAGTATACCTCAGATATTTATACGCCGACCAAGAAGTCTAATAAGACTCCAATGGCTCAGCGCGTACTAGATCAGCAGAACGCTGAAGCACTCAAGAACGCTGTGCCTGCGGGAGCGCCACCACCACCACCACCACCACCCAATAACGGCGGTATTTTAAATACCTACGGTAATGATGGCATAGCGACCGCAGGTAATGGGCAGTTCACAAACTTGTCAGGAAACACCTCTGGATTGACAGAGAACGTGGATCAACTGGGATATAATAAGCCAACCGGCGAAAACATATTTAACTCTGCTGCATGGAGGGAGGCGAATCCACATCTTATTGATGGTAGCGGCAACGCTATGCGCCAAAAGGATTACGATAAAGCACAGGCAACGCAACAGGATACAACCCCATCCTACGGCCAGAACACTGGTTATAGTATCGAGGGCGCACCAAATGGCGGCGGCTACACCCCACAAGATATTTCGCTGGGTGCCGAGGATACGATAGAAGCTAGGGTCCAGAGGATAATTGATGGTAATAGCGCTGGAATTCTCAGTGAGCAGACCAGAGCCAAGCAACAAGCTAACACCAAGGGATTACTAAATACATCTATGGCTGTTGGTGATGCTGAGCGGGCGCGTTATGACTATGCCTTGCCCATTGCCGGTGCCGGTGCTGAGCAGCAGTTAGCCGTACTCAGGGCCAACCAAGATGCACGGAATACATATAATCTACAAAAGCTTTCTGATCAAAACGCATATGATCGTCAGCTACTAACAGGCCAACAAAGCCTTGATCAACTTGGCGCTGCTGGAGATATTCAACAGAGCAGAGATTATTTGCTACAGGGTTTCGGTCTAACGAACAAAGATATTGACGCGATGAACGAGCAGGAGCGCGATGAACGCTTGGCCGGCCTTCAGGCTGATCGCGATGCAACCTTGCAAGGATATGGACTAACAACCCAAGAAATTGCAAACATGAACGATACTGAGAAAGATTATCGTTTGAATGACTTCCAAGCGGATAGAGACCAGAGACTTCAGAACTTCGGCTTAACTAACCAAGAAATTCAGTCAATGACTCAGGCTGAGCGAGATGCCAGACTGAACGGATTCCAAGAAGACAGGGATGCTAAGCTGCAAGAATACGGCATGACTGCTCAAGAGCTTGCCAACTTGACTCAGGAAGAACGCGACAACAGACTGAACCAGTTTGATATCCAGAAGGATGAGCGAGCTAATACTCAGGCATTCTTGATGGAGAACTTGTCTCAAGAGGGCAGGGTTGTAATTACTAGGATTCAAGGCGAGTACCAGAAGATCCTTAATGAGTCTACGAATGCTGCTAATATTTACGCTAGTTACTCACAGCAGGTTGCTGACATATTAAGTAATCCGAAGGGTAGTCCCGCAGCCAAGCAAGGTCTAGTTGATCAATCTCTCATTCTTATGGAAAACGCTCTTGCCCTGCAGAATGGAATTATTAATACATCGATTGACTTCTTGAACTTCGACTAAAGGTATATATGGTAACAATTAGGCCGGCAACACCATCTGACATACCTGCGATTACATCGTTAGGGTTAGAGGCGTTAATGAATGACCCATACCCTAATCTGGTAATCAGTCCAGAGAAGGTCGAGAAGATGGCAATAGAATGTGTTTCTGCTGCCACTAATTTTTGTTGGGTAGCTGAGGAAGATGGTGAGGTGGTTGCTGCTGTAAGTGCGCTAGTTCACGATATGATGTTCTACGAAAGAAAGCAGGCAACAGTAGTCCAGTTCTACACAAGAAAGAGTGGAGCTGGAATTAAATTGATTAGAGAGTTTTTAGGATGGGCCAGAGGGCGAAGAGTCATTAAGATGATTTGCTTCACATTAGAGTGTAATGCTGACCCAAGAATAGGAAAATTACTAAGGCGACTAGGGCTAAGTGAGGCTCTACCCGTATACATGGAACTAAGGTAAACCGTTATGAGTAAGATAGTTAAGGCAGTTAAAAAAGGCATTAAGAAAATTGCCAAGGGTATTCGTACCGGCTTTAGGTCGATTAGGAAATCAACTATCGGCAAGGTGCTTATGTTTGCGGCTGCTGTTTACTTGGGCGGTGCTGCGTTTGGTGCATGGCAATCCCCATTCGCCTCGATAAACGGGGCTTTCGTTCAAGGTGCTGCACAAGGAGCTGGGGCGGCAGGAGGCGGTCTCGCGGATGCTGCTGTTGCTGCAACTGGGCAAACTGCCGCTGAGGTTGCTGCTGTACAAAGCGGAACTGCTGCTGCTGGAGTGGGTGCTGGTAATCTAGTTAGTCCTGCTGTCACTCATGGCCTATCTGCTGGCCAAGCTGCATCTACTGCCAACATGGTCAATCCTTCCATCGCTCATGGGATAGCAGAAGCTGGGGCACAGCAAGGGACTGGCATATTAAACACTGCAATGGAGGGCGCTAAGAAGTACGGCACCAAGGCGCTAGAATTCGCAAAGGACAACAAGTCACTCACCGCTATGGGGCTTAGTGCTATATCAAGTGCAGTTCAGGGAGAAGAGGCGAGAAAACAGGCAGAAAAACAGCGCAAAAGAGAAGAGGATGCGATGCTTGCTGGTGGCAGCATAGATCTGGGCTTAAGCAATTTCAGAAGTCCAATCCTGAATTCAAGAGGTTAATATGAACGAATCAATATTGAATGGCGCTCCACAGCAAGCGACACCACAGCAGGCTCCACAAGCTCCCATGCAGGAACAGCAAATGCCTGCCGGTGAGGTACCAGCAACACCTGAAGAGCAGGAAGCGTTTGATCGAACAGTAATGGCTGGGATCGAAGTGCTGTCGGATCCAAAGCTGACACCGAAGATATTAAATCAGCTAAGTGATGGCGAGCCAGCAAAAGCGTTAGCCCAGACAACCTCTCAGGTATTTGGTCAGTTAGATGAGAAATCTGGCGGCACCATACCAGAAGTGGTTATTGTTAAGGCGGCCGGTGATATCATGTTAGAGATTGCAGAGTTTGGTAAAGAGGCTGGAGTTATTCAAGTCGACCAACCCACATTAACGAAAGCAAGTCAGTACCTGATGATGGAGCTGTCTGATCAGTATGAAATTGATCCAGCAGATATTCAGGGATTATCCGAAGGAATGGGAGAAGACGAGATACAGGGAATAGTATCTGAGCAGGGTGCTGCCGCTGGTGATGGGGATCCAACAGAACAAGCTGCTCCACAGGCTCCACAAATGCAAGCACCGGCACAACCTCAACAGGAATTGCCAAGCATTATCAATCAAACAGTTGGACAGTAACTATGGGTATTCTACGTGACGCAATAGGTGGAGCTGCTGAGACAGGCAAGAATCTGCTGTTAGAACAAATCAAAGCTGAGACTCTAGCAAAGCGTGACGCAGCGTTGGCTAAAGTTCGCGCCCAAGAAACTAAGGCTAATCAGGAGTTCAGAACCAAAGAGCGTGAAGCTGGGCAGATGTTTACCAGTAAAGAGAGCGTGAAGAAAGAAGCGGCTCACACAGCTAGATCTAAAGCGTCTGACACATCTCGAAGAGAGAGCGCAAAGGATACTGCTAATATTAGGTATAACGCCAAAAAGACTGGGTTGGAAATTATTGCTAGTCAGGGGATATTTAATCACGATACTGGTGTTATGGAGCCGTTTCCTACCTCTCCAAAAGAGATGTCTAGGCAGGCGCTCAAGATGGCAGAAACCATGGTCGCTAATGGAACAGGTGGATTTAAGGCAGACGGAGAAACAGAAAAGAACATACAGGAAGTAAGAGCTGATGTGTTAGCCGACCTCAAGATAGAGGCTGCTGCCGACAAGAAGTTAAGAGAGGCTAAGCCAAAGGCCAAGCCAAAGAAAGAGAAACTCAAAGGCGGCGGCCCTGTCTTGTTTAAATCTTCAGTCAAATATGGAAGTCAGGACATAAGAGAGTCAGACATAACGAGGATGATGACTAGATATAATCTTTCTCGCGAAGATGTGGTATCTCGATTACAAGGCAAATAAGAAATGAATGATGAGTTTGAGGGCATAGATTTTTTTGCCAATGACGAAGACCTTAATCCAGTGGGTGACACAGGTATAGACTTCTTTGCCAACGACGAAGATCTCAATCCAGTATCACAAGAAACCGAGATAGACTTCTTTGCTGGCGATGATGACTTGTCCACTGCACAAGTAGCCCATACTGCGCCCAACTTGTCCACTGAACAAGAAGACACAGGCCCAACCTTTGAGGATTATGGGCGAGCGCTTATGGCTGGTGGCCCCGCTGTTACTGGTGGTCTGGGCTGGCTTATGGAAAAGGCTGGAATGGATACCATTGGCGGGTATCTTCGTGAGGTCAGTAAAGAATCATTAGAGCAATGGCAGAGCGGATTGACCGACGAGGCCAGAGCAGAGATGAGCAAGAAGTTCGTCACCCAAGACAAGGATGGAGAATATCATCTTGGTGATGCAACTTGGGACACCGTAGGATTATCGTTAGCCAATTCATTACTAGGTACCGCTGCTGGAATGGGAGCGGGATTAGGTATAGCTAAGGGTCTTCAATTGGTACCTAAGATAACCCCAATGATTGCCGGTGTGTTAGGTATGGGATCTGGTGAGGCTTTGGTAGGGGCAAGTTCAACTGGACTGGCCACCGAAGAAGAAGTCATGGCAATGTCATTTGAGAAATTGGCTGCCCACCCAGAATACCAAGCTGCCTTACTTGGAACAAAAGATCCAGCGCGGGCCAGAGAGCAAGTGGCCAAAGCTGCTGGCGGTGAAGCTGGTGCGATTACCGCCCTAACTACATTTATAATGAGCGCCCCAATGGGGATGTTTGTAGGTAAGATGTTAGGCGGCAAGGCTGTTGCCAAGACCAGAGCTGGAGCAATAGGCTTAGGTGCTGCTGGTGAGGGCGCACAAGAGTTCGGGCAGAGTGGTGCAGAAGCAATCGCATCTAATGTTGCAGTACAAAGACACGCCGATGAGGCACGCAAGGCCACAGAGGACGCACTTAACTCAGCTATTGCGGGTACTGCTGCCGGTACAATCATGGGTGGTGGGCTAGGTATAGCTGCTCCTACTGCTGGGCAAGAACTAGCCAACGAAATGAATCGTATGGTGGACATTGCTGAGTTTGAGGGAACTGCTGAAGAGTTGGCAAGAAAGAGCTTTAACCCTGAATACGCTGCAATGAGCGTTACCAAAGATTTAGAAAAAGTTAATACCGTAGATGAGATATCAGCCTACGCCGATAAAGCAGTATCTACAATCCTTGGCGAAGAAACACCAGACCCAACAGCCAGCGACTTTCTGAATGAGCAAGATCAATCTGACTTACCGATAGCTGAACCTGTACAAGATCCTGTACAAGTTAACAACCGTGCGGCACTGGTTGAGTCTGGAGTACCAGAGCATGTAGCCAATAACATTGAAGGCTATCGAGAGCATGTGGGTATCAAGGAGCGGGTAGAGCCAGTAGCAAAAGAAAAGCCTGCTGATCAACCTAGCCACGAAGAGATTGGCTCACAATTCAAGGAGCAGATTGACTCTGACTTTGAGGGAGCTGTTGAGCAGTACAATAAGCTTCCAGACTCCAAAGGCGGCAAGGTAGTTAATACCGATACGGCCAGAGAGCTGAACGCTCATTATATGGAAGATCGGACCCTAGCTCCTGCGGTTCACGTAACATCAAGTCAATTTACCAAGGATCTGTATACAGAAAGATTAACCCAGCCAGCCCAAGAGGGTGAAGACGAAGCTGTCATGTTTACTGCTGGTGGTGCAGGATCCGGTAAGACTAGTGCAATGGAGCAGTTTGATAGCACCGATAGGTACCATACTGTCGTTGATACGACTATGGCCAAGTACAAGACCGGCAAAGCTAAGATAGAGCAGGCACTGGCGGCCGGCAAAGAAGCCAACATCGTGATGGTCACCAGAGATCCCGTCGAATCCTTAGTGGTTGGCGCTCTCCCAAGGGCGGTACGGATGGAGGCAGAATTTGGTTCTGGTAGGGTCGTTCCTCTGGACGCACACCTATCTACCCATAAGGATGCAGTCGCAACTGTTATCCGATTGGCCGAAGAGTATAAGGACGATCCAAGAGTACAGATATCTGTTCTTGACAACAACCACGGAAAGGACAACGCACAAGAGTCTTCTATTGATGCACTAAAAGAAATAGAGTATACTAATATAGAAGACAATTTATTAAATGCATTGGAGAAAGAATATGCAGAAGGGCGTATATCGACCCCCATCTACCTCGCAACGAAAGGCGAAGCAGCAGGAATATCCCAAGATATCCAAGGGAGAGGAGCGGCAAAAGGAGACAGTCAAGCGGATGTTAAAGTCACTGAACAGCTCGGACAAGCGGAAGTAGGAGAGGCCCATGTACAGGAAGCTGGGAAGGAGTCTGTGCCATCAACGGAAAAGGATCTTCTTCAGCATGGAAAAAGACCTACAGGAGATACTGGCACAGAAGGAACTGGAGCAGCAAAAGGAGTCCGAAGCGAAGGCCAAGAAGAAGGCAGAGTGGAAAGCAAGGGCCAAGAAGCTCTACCTAAAGTCGAGGGCAAAGGAAAAGCATTAAACAAGATAAGGGTGTCTGAGGATCGCGAGACAGAGGACGGGGCAACCGTTATGGTGTCCAGAAAGGCCGATGTTGTAATGAAGGAAATTGATGAGCGCATTGATCAAATGAAGGCTCTGGCGAGGTGCTTACGTGGCTAGACGAATATCCAACAGCGAATACTCTAGGTTAAAGGATGAGGGTGATACCCGCATACTTACCAAGAAAAGAGCGGAGGTCGCGCCTACAAAACCGGCTCCAACTGTAGCGCAGCAAACGGCCGGCCATTCCACAGAACTGATGGATGCAATTATCGATACAAATCAACAACTTATAGAGGCCATCAAGGGTATAAATATATCGGCCGGCGATAGGCCATTAATCAAGACGGTCCACATTGGAAATATTGAGCGTAATGGCCAGAACAGAATTGAAAGTGCAGATATGAACGTGGAGTACGGGGATGAGTAATTCAAGCATTAAAGTAAATCCAAGTGGATTACCGAATGCAGTGGAGGTGGCGGTAGATGTAGTTGATAATACATTCTATCCGATATATAAATTATCCTATTCAGTTTCAGGCACTGAGCCTGTCGATGTATCCACTACAAACCCTTTTCCTACAACGTTATTTGGATTAGACTCTGATGGTGATTATACGCCAATCAATATAACGAATGGATCACTAGACATGAGTAATGTTGATATGGTCTGTTTGCTGGAAAATTTAATAGATCAAGTTAAAATTACAAACGCACAGTTAGCAATTATGACTGGCACACCTATATTAGCAGATGAACTGGAGTAAGATATGCCCACTAAGATTAAGTTTGAAAACGATGTAACGAGAGCAGAGGAGCTAGTGCAAGGCAGTGACGGACGCCTGAATGTTAGCTCCCGATACGATGGTAGAAGGTACTATAATTCTCGCGACGAAAGTGAGACATACTCGCTGGTATACGATGACGCTAACGCGACGGCCGGTGATTATGTGGCCTACATTCAGAACGACAAGACTGATGGCAAGCACATGGTTATCAGCTCTGTTGGATGTAACTGTGAAGCCGCCTCCTCAGCGTTTAAGTTCTCCAGAGTTACGGGAACACCTGTGGGTGGAACCACCACCACAGCCCAGCAGACGAACCAAGGCGGCGTATCTAAGATTGCCACCGCTACTATCTGCACTACAACAGATTCGAACTCGACTCCGATGACAGGACTAACTGAGAGTTCGGTTATCGACTTTGCTGGTATCTCTGGCGCTTATGGCCATGAAGAGATGAGGCTTGAAGATTCTGTGCGTTTAGGTCAGGGCCAAGCTGTAGCGATTGAGTTAGAGTATGCGGCCGCTTCAGATGTTCGCGCCTTTGGTGTTGTGTTCTTCTATTTTGAGTAGGCGTAACTAATGTCATTAGAAATACAGATCACTGGTGTTAATGGTGAGAGCGAAGTACGCGAGGCCCACGTTCATGTTGTCGATGAGAAGCATGCGGGCTTAGTTGTTGCTACTCATCCGATGAGAGAGTATTCGGGCAGCAGTACCTTCTTTGCCAATGATAGTCTTGGCGTTGATATGAATCAGGCTGTTTCGTTTGGTTCAATTGCCACCGTTATTCATAATGGCGGGACGACTACGGCCGCTGATTCTGGAACTGCTGATACAGACACGCTGAATCATATTATTGAAGGCGGCCAAAATTTCGACACCACTTGTGCTATAGGGATGTATGCAACCAGCTCTGGTGGCAATGGCCATATCACTTCTATACTAGCTGCTGATCTTACTTGTGACGATGATGTATGTCCTAACGGCAACGAGGCATACACTATCGATCCAGTGTGGGCAGGCACAGCCAACCAAGGGGCATGGAATTTTGCCGACTCTGGAAAGATTACCATAACCTCTGCTAACAACAATGATCAGGCTACTTTCGATGCCGGCTCTTCAGCCGCTTACGATTTAAGTAACTATACTGCGTTTACAGGCAAGGTGGATTTAGATACATATAATCCTGCTAGAAACACCATCATAATTCAATTTAATTTAAACAGCACCCCTGTCGGAAACTCCGTTCTTTTAGATAATTATATTAGTACGGGTGACTTTGCAGAACAAAACTTTGTCATCCCGTTTGAAGACTTGGGTATCGTTGATGAAGTAGTCAATGAGCTGGTTATAACCATTACCCGCAGTGGTGGCACCAGACCCACAATAAAGTTTGATGATTTACAGCTTGAGACTTCTGGGACTCCGCTGGCGTTTACTGCCGCTCCACCCTACAATGAATGGTGGAGGTTGACTGAAATTAGATTTATTATGGCAGACCTTATGGATGGCACTGTCACTGATGGCACTATGCCCAGTCTAGCTTATAACGCTTTACTAGGAGTAAGCCAGTTGGGAGTTGGAATCAATCTGACCATTTCTAGCGGAGGCAGTATTGTATTGCAAAGAACCTTTAGACAGATGTTTGATTTTATGCAATATCCGACAACAGAAATTTCATCTTATGATGATGGCACTAATGTCTGGGCAGTAATCGACGTTAAGTTTGAGTCGCCAGTGATTCTGAAGGGCGAGTTTCAGGACGTATTTACTCTGACCATTAATGATGACTTAAGTGGATTGCTTGAATTTCGAGCCAGTCTTGAGGCCTCTGTCGATGATCGATCCTTGTAATGGTTGATAAGCTCAAGACCGTCGATGTCGTTTATGAATCCGACGAAATCATGGGTCCAGCTTGGCTCATGTTCTTCACTAACACCATTCGAGTATCCCCTCCCATAGCTGGGGGTGGTAGCGGCAGTTCTGCCAGAATCAGAGAGAAACAGCTAGAAGAGCTTCGATTAGAAGAATCTGATATAATTGATATCATTGAACTCTCTATATTATCTGGGATTATAGAATAATGGCTTCACTCGCATCTTGCATAAAGAAACTGAACATTACGGCAGAGGACGCTGCACGCGCCAAAGATCTGTCGAAGATGTATATTGAAGAGGGCTATAACAAAGACGAAGCTGATGAATCTGCTGTTGCCGACCTTACCAAAGAGATTAGGACAGAGCGCACCAATGCGGTAGATCAAATCACCAAAGCGGGTGGTATTGCCCCAACCAGAGGGCAGTCTGCTAAGCCCTCATTTAAGCCCGTCACAGCATCTAAATTTCACAAGGCTATCGGGAAGGCTAAAGAGACTTTGCCTCATGGCGGCTCAGTGCATCAGTACAGTGAGGCCGAATACGCAGACATGACCAATTACCTGTCAGCAGATGGATTAATTGGCTTTGCTATCAAGAGCGATGGCGATCTAGTTTCTGTCTTTAAGTCTGCTGATTCCAATGTCAAAGGATTGCTCGATACCCTAATGCCAAAAGCAATTGAATTAGGCGCAACTAAGCTGGATGCTTTCGAGGGATTCCTTACCAAGTCATATGCCAAGCATGGCTTTGTCGAAGTGGGCAGAGATACGTGGGATGAGCAGTATAAGCCCGAAGGATGGGAAGAGGCTGACGGAACGCCTGATGTTGTTTATATGGAGCTGAAGGGTGCCAAGCAAGCCCAGCCGACACAAGAAGAAGTCAATGCTGAAGCAGAGCAGAGTGTCAAGGATAGTGAGACTATCGAGTGGAGTCTTGACGATGATCAGGAAACCGGCAAGACGGTCACTGCTTATAAGTTATTCAAGACCAAAAAGAAATCGCCAAATCAATTGTTCCCGCTATTTGTTAATAGCAACCAGTCTGTCCCAGTAGGCACATGGGTGAATGCAGAGATGGGCGCACTTACAGACAAGGGTAAAGTTAAGTCATCTATCGGGCCTCTCGCTGTTAGGGGTGGGTGGCACGCAGGAACAAAACCAGTGGCCTCTCACATTGGCGGCAAATCCAAAGGGGCCAAGGCTCCAGACTACCGGCCACAATATCATGTATGGGCAGAGATCCAAATGCGTGATGATGTTGACTGGCAGACAGAAGCTAATAAGCGGGCAACCAAAAAGAAAGATGGAACCATGAATGTGGGTACCGCCCATATAACAGATCAGGTTCCTACTGGCGGGTACTACAAGTACAAAACAAACCCTAACATGACGGGTGAGTGGATGATTGGCGGCGAGATGAAAGTCGTTCGCATATTATCTGACGCAGAAGTAACTGAGTTAAATAAGGACGGCCCACAGGATCTTCCTAGAAGAGAAGGGGAAGAGGTTCAATTTAGTTTAGCCAGAGATGACGATGGTATTTCTACTAGGTATCCTACTTCCAAGAAGCCAGTTGAGGATCCAATAAAGCAAAACTTAGTTGTTGGGTTAGAGGCAGCTAAGAGCGAGCCTAAATCATTTGGTAAAAATGCAGAGCTGGTATCTAGCTATTCAAATTCAAGACCTGCACCAGAGGGATCAACCCATAGTGCGTTGGCTGAATTCTTTATAGATCACGTTAAAGATAATCTTCTTTGGTTGTATGATCGCGTTCCAGCAGATACAAGAGAGCGTAGTCACCTATGGTATGACGGTGCTAGAAACATTGCTGACAGATGGTCAGAGAAATACGGTATTCAGGACACAGCTATTGCTGGTGTAATGGCATCATTGAGTCCACAGAAAGATTGGTTTATGAATGTAAGTTTGGCCGAAAGAGTGCTGGACGTATTTACTAATAACCAAGACACCATCTGGACTCCTGAGATGGAAGATGCTGCGAATAGGATTTATTATTCTGACGCTAACAAGATCCTGCATGGAAACATTAGAGGCAAGTCACTGTCCAATATTGAGAACAATGTTGAGGCAGCAGCATGGATCAGAGCCTATGATGAAGCTCACCACCCTAGAGGCCACAAGATTATATCTCCAGAAGGATACTTCCTTGACTGGGCGGTAAGTAAAGTCGGAAAGCGTAAAGCTACCGGCTGGGGATCGTTAAGTGAAATAACCAAGGCTGTGTCAGTCCTTCGTGATCCAAGCATGGAAAACATTAGTGCATCCATGGGTAGCGCTCACAAGGTAAGAAACTTTTACAACAATATCATCTCTCCCAATGGAAAGCATGGTGACGTAACGATAGACACTCATGCTGTTGGCGCGGGATTAATTCAGCCACTATCAGGAAAGTCAAAAGAAGTTGAGCAGAATCTTGGTGGTACTGGTAGCGCAGGATCTACTGTTGCAGGATTAAGTGGAACCTATCCTTTCTTTGCTGAGGCATACAGAAGAGCAGCGGCAGAGCGGGGCATATTGCCAAGACAGATGCAGTCCATTACATGGGAGGCGGTGAGAGGTTTATTTACTGCTGGATATAAAGGGCAAAAGAAAAACACAGAATTTGCTAAAGCTGCTTGGGAAAAATACAAGGCAGGTGATGCAACACTAGAAGAAACGAGGAGTATTATTCATGAACATGCAGGCGGGATCAACGAACCAGACTGGATCGGATCAGTTGGAACAATGGATGAAAGCAAACCAGATTCCAGTTACTCTGAAGAACTATCTGGAACTGGCACACCCAGAGGCGAAGTCAGTACAGGATCTGGGAGCGGAAGAGAGACAGCAGCTCCCACAACACCTGATACCGAAACAGTACAAGGGCCACAACTACGAGTAGAGAATTCTCTCCAAGGTAAGGCTAAAACTAAGTTTACCAAAGACCAAGCTGTTGCCGCTGTTGCTCCTATGTTAGAGAACATTAGTGATAAGCTGGGCGTGAAAGTTGAAATACTTTATTCTCACGAATTACCTGAGTCAGTCCAAGCTGCAATCCCTAAAGGCAAACGCCCTAAAGGATTCGCTATAGGCGACACAGCAACCATTGTTGTTGATCACCTAGAAAATACACAGGACGCACAGGTCACTCTTGCTCATGAGCTTATTGGTCATGTTGGTGTAAATAATATTATCGAAGACTGGTCTGCTGTTGGCGATCTATATGATTCGCTAAGGGAGAAGGGCGGCAAGAATTTCGATGCTATCAGAGCAGAGGCGATACGGAGAAATCCAAACGCATCCAGAGAGACATTAATCAAAGAGTTCATTGCCATTGCTGCTGAGCAGAGAGCAAAGGATGGAGTGGTTGGATCGTTCATGCGTAAGGTACGCGAGATGCTCAAGAATGCATTACGCGCCTTGGGCTTTAATCCAATCAGTATGACGAACATTGATCTTATCCTATCTCGATCTGAAGAGTTCTTGGCAGGCCCACAAGAGGCTGGCATAGGGTCGCTTATTCCTGAGTGGATGACTGCTTACCACGGCACACCTCATGTGTTTGACAAATTTAGTTTGGATGCGATGGGATCTGGTGAAGGCGCTCAAGCCTATGGCTGGGGAATGTACTTTGCTGGCAGGAAGAATATTGCTGAATGGTATCGGGATAAGTTAAGCGAAGGAAGTTACGATATTTATCTCAACGGGGATAAAATGGGATTCCCGAAAACCCCTGAAGAATTTATAGCAAGAGAAGTCGCACACATCAAGCGTGATCCATTGGTGATGAGTGCTATTCAAGACGGCTCTACTACATGGGATGAGGTGCTAACTGAGATTGTGGGTGACGCATTTAGGGTTACTAACGCTGAGTTTAAGGCAAAGGGGATGAGCAAGCTTAAGGACTTTGATGTTGATTCGGTTACAATTAAAGCGCATGGCCAACTCTACCAAGTAGACATACCAGAAGATAACGAGCTGTTGGATTGGGATAAGAAGCTTAGTCAGCAACCTGAGATGGTCAAGAGCGCCATACAAAAGAATGTAAGTAAGCTAAACAAACTTCTCCCAGAGAGACTGCGTGCCTCCAAAATAGGCAAGGCCGGAGAGCCGTACCCGTATGACAAGTACTCTGATGCCCCAGAAAGACTAAGGAAGAAATTCCTTGATTATGATGGCGGTCCAACATTTGCAGTCGATGTTACTCGCGACGGTAAAAAAGTAAGGTTGGAATTCATAGGGTCTGCCAAGATTGCCAAGCAGGGAGCGCAAGACTGGATCAATGAACAGGAATCTGCGTTCTGGAACATGGACGGGAAGAGCTTGTACGAAGGGGTTGCGAAAGGCAACCTATCAATATCAACCACCAAAGAAGAAAGAGGAGCCAGTTTATTTCTAGGTGACTTGGGCATCAAAGGACTCCGCTATTTAGATAATCAAAGTCGCACAGAGGGCGAGGGCACACACAACTACGTCATATGGGATGAGAATGCTGTAACCATTGAGGCCGTTAATGACGAACAACGGCAGGCCGAAAAACAATTCAGCCTAGACAAAGACCTACCAATGGATAAAGCATCTAGAATGGCTAGGGCTGAGGAGCAGGGCTTTGATACCAGTACGGTCTATTATCATGCGAACACTGGCGGCATAGAAGGTGCTGGATTTGATAATGACCGCCTCCCTGCGTCTGACCCTGATAGGCCATTCAATGGCCACTGGTTCGGTATAGCTCCAAGCGTGCAAGCTGCATATCGCGATGGTATAGACGGCAATACAATTACACCAGTTTATTTGCGGCTAGGAAAGGCCGCACCACATAAAGTGTGGCGGGAGGTTGCTAGGCAAGTGAGCGGGGGAACTGAGGTGCGGGAGCATCTGCTAGAGATGGGATATGATCACGCCGTTCGGGGTCGCGACTCATTCACGCGAGAAGAGGTGGAAAAAAGCCTAAGAGATACTGGTGAGTTCAGCTATGAAACATCTACTGGTGAAAAGATAACGATGTCTTGGTCTGAAAATGCCGTCCCTGTGAATGATCGTAATCTTGTATTATCCACTCAGGATAAGCTAACGATCCGTAAATTCAATAACGCTCAACGAGATGTAGAAAAAATAACAGACAAGATTGTTCATAATATTGGGTCTGTCACAAAGGAAGAAATTGCCCAACTCGCTCAGACGCTGGAACCGGCTCAAGATACAGTGAAGGAGCTTGAGACTCAATACGATGAAATCTTAAATAGAGCCTATAAGGATGCGGCAGAAAAGGCGGGCACCTATACTTCTTTAGATATGTACAGTGATAGCATTGGAGAGGTGACAGGTTACACTGACGTTAATGATTTTATGCAGCAGAATCCTGAGATAGAAGATGTCGCTGTCTTCGACCCAAAAAACATACGCTCAGTCAATGCAGCCTTTGATCCAACAGAAACAGAGAGCGATAATATTCTGTTTAGCTTGGATGATGAACATGGCTTCGATGCTCCAGTAGAAAAACTAACTGGTGCAGCTATCCGCACATTCCAAGATAAGTTTAGGCCTGTGTTGATGACTCAAAAGGAAATCGAAAAAGTAAGGGGTGATCTTCCAGAGGTTGAGAATACTTACTTGGCAGAAGAGGCTTTCTACGGAAAGACAGAAGAGGATCTTCGAGTATTATCTGAAGGCTCAATCAAACCGTTAGCAGAAGGGCTGGCAAAATACGAAGTCGAAAGAGAGGAACTGGATGAGTGGTTGATTGCCAATCACGCTAAAGAGCGTAACGCCCACATAAGAAAGATTAATCGAGAGATGCCTGATGGCGGCTCTGGTATGACTGACATGGAGGCAGAGCGGGTTCTCAATATGGTGACTCCTTCTAAGCGAGCGCAGCTCAATGAGTTGGCTGACCATGTTTATGGAATGCTTGAATACAAGCGTCAGCTCATGAGGGATGGCTTGCAGGCTAACGAAATCACAGATGCGTGGGAAGGAGCGTATAAGAATTACGTCCCATTAAAGGGGCTTGCTACAAATGAAGAAAGCAGTACTGGTGGAAATATTGGTAAGGGCTTCGATATTCGTGGCAAAGAATCCTTAAAGGCTATGGGCCGCAGAAGCACTGCTGAATCTCCTACGCTTCACGCTATCAAGGATATCACCGAAACGATTATACGCTCACGCAAAAATGATGTTGGTAACGTATTCCTCAAGATGGTTGAGAATAATCCAAACCCTGAGTACTGGGAGGTTTTCTCTGACGATAATCCTGCCAAGACCAGAGGCTGGGTTAAAGGTGAGGTAGATGAAGTTAGTGAGAATATGCTGGATGCCAAGAATGATGATGGGTCTAAAAAATACTACGCCACCAAGAAGGACGGCAAAACTTACTTCATTCACATTAAGGATCAGCGATTAAATCGTGCCATGCAGAACATGGGTCCAGAGCCAATGAACATATTCACCCAGACATTGGGAACTATGACTCGATACCTATCTGCCATGAGTACATCGTACAACCCTGAGTTCTTAGTATCGAACGTGGCGCGTGACGTACAGACTGCGGTGTTTGCTTTAATGGGAGAACAGGATCTGCGCGGAGGAAGGGCGCAAGGTAAGAAGTTAGTGGGCAAGATGCTGAAGGATATTCCTTCTGCGATGAGAGCTATACACGCCTCATTGAGAGGAAAGGAATTAACTGGATCTGCTTTAGAATGGCAGCAGTCGTTTGACCAATTCAGAGAAGATGGTGCCAAGACCGGCTGGTTTGATATGAAAGAAATAGACCAGCAAGCGAGTGAGTTAAACGCCATGGTATCCATGGCCAGAAGTGGGCAGGTGATCAGTAATATAAAAGACTTAGCCACTGGGAGAGCCACAGCCAAAGCAGGATCTATTGAGACAGGGAAGTCGGTTATAAGTAATCTTCGTGTTTTTAAAGATGGCGTCAAAGACTTTGTAGAGAATGCTAATACCGCAGTCGAGAACGCAGTTAGATTATCTGTGTACCGTCATGGGATTGAAGCTGGCCTAACCAGAAAGAAGGCCGCATCATTAGCCAAGAACCTAACGGTTAACTTCAACCGCAAGGGTGAGGTTGGTGCAGTAATGAATTCTCTTTATATGTTCTCTAACGCATCTATTCAAGGTAGTGCTGTTCTCCTTCGCGCAATGAAGTCCAAGAAAGTGCAGGCATTTTCTGCTGGTATTGTGGCCGCTGCGTATGTGCTGGCGACGATTAATCGAATGGCATCTGATGATGATGATGATGGTGTGAGCTGGTATGACAAAGTTCCTAACCATGTTCGTGAAAGAAACATAGTTATAATGAAGTCCGTCTTTGGTGGTAGCGATGATCCTGCTGACTACTGGACTATCCCGCTTCCATACGGATTTAATATATTCTATGTGCTGGGTGATACAGCAGAGGCTGCGAAAAATAGTTCTTATCGCGGGTATGGTGAGCTAGGCACTCATGTCGCAATGAGTATTCTTGGATCGTTCTCTCCGTTAGGATTTGAATCGTCTGATGATGCGGCTAAGATGGCAATCAAAACTGCTACCCCAACCGTAGGCAAGCCATTCGCTCAACTAGCTGTTAATGAAAACTTCTACGGAGGATCGATATTCAAAGAAAACTTTGCATTCGGAGTTCAGTTGCCAGATAGCGCACTAGCGAAGAAGAACGCCAAACCTCACTGGGAGGCGGTATCAAGTTTTGTAAACGAAGCAACTGGAGGATCCGCATTCAGAAAAGGATTCATTGATGTATCCCCAGATACGCTTGATCATTTGTTCAGCTTTGTTACGGGTGGTGCAGGTAAGTTCGCATCACTGTCTGCTGGGTACGCTGAGAAGACAATTCTTGGTGAAGAGATTGAAGATAGGGAGAAGCCTTTCTACCGCAAAATCAGTGGCAAGGTGGCGCAGTATGGCGACCAGTCTAGGTTCTATGACAGGGCCGACGAGATAAAGCAATTAACTGCTGAGTCAGCTACGCTAAGGGGCAAAGAGAAGATCAAGTTCAGGAAGGAATATTCTGGGCAGCTCAGACAAGCCTCTCGCCTAAAGACTGCCGAGAAACAACTTCGTAATCTGCGGAAGCAAATCAAAGAGGTTGAGCTTCGTAATCTGTCTGACAAGATAAAAGAGAAAAGGATAGAGCGATTCGAGAAAAGGATAGAGGTTATCGTGGATAGATTTAATAAGAACTACGACAAAGCTAATCCATCACAATAGGAAGGACGGCATTCAGGATGATAGCCGTTAAAACAAAATAAAAACCAACTGTATTCCAGTCTATTCGCATGGCATATTATACCATAAAAAAAGCCCCAATTAAGGGGCTTTAGTATACAGCTTGTGCGGGGAGTCACTCACTGCACGCCCCATTGTACCATAGCTTACTTCTCGAAGCTCTCACCATCTGGTGCCCTTCCATCAGGCTCTGCTACTGGTGTGGCTACATCTGAGTCATTCATGGCTACTTGCGCCTTGAGTGTCAGTATAGTCTCAGTAAGCTTGGCTTTGATGCTATCCATATTAACGTCCTTGCTGCCGGCCAACTGACCCTGTAGTGCGATCAATTGTAGCTCTGCATCAGAGGTCATCTTCTCTAACTGAAGCATTCTATCAGCATCCTTCTGCTGGTTATCGTTCTGCATAATCGCAGTATCGGTAGCCGCTTTGGATTGGATCTGCATCTGGGTGGTCTGGGCCTTAATGTTAGCAACCTCAACAGAAGAATCTGGTGGTGGTGCGCTGAGCTGTTCGACCAACTGCTGCCACTCTTCATCATCGTAATTGAAGTTCTTTGGATCCAGCCGCTGAGACTTCAGTAGCTCATCGATCCACTTGGCAGGATCTTTCTTAAAGATCGGATTGCCGACATACTGTCCCATCTCCATAATGGATTCGTTCTGTAGATCCCGCTCAAGCAAGGCAGAGGATCCGCGAGCGAAGATAGTGAAGTCACCCTTCTCATCCTCCTCTCCGTACATCAGGATGTATTTGTAATATCTATTAATATGAGGGATTGTTATCTTGTCATCGAACTGCCTGACGATTCTGCGTAGAACTGTGGACCCATCATTTCGGCGCATCTGCTGGCCGCCTAATGTTTCCTTGTGCTCTTGTTGCTGTCCTTGCAATAAACTAGGTAGTCCAGAGATATGTTCAGCAAACTGCATCCCTAAGTTAATGATTGCCTGTAGATCATCTTGCATCATGTCCATACCAAAGAAACTAAAGGCGTGTTTGATGTCGGTGACGTTCTCTGCATCCTCACTGATAAACCATCCTTTCCTTGGTGCTATCTCATAGGTTCCATCTATAGGCTCTAGTATACCCTGATTAAAGGCCCACATAGGCCCGCCAGCGAGTCCTGCGTTATCCATTAGGTTTCGCCCAGCGCCATTGATAATTCGCTGTGGCACTCGTATTTGACGGGCTATTCCTATCCCAAATGGGCTTCCTATGCGTGACTGCCATACCATGTAGTCATACGGGAAATCACCGTTGGCTGTTGCATTGGGTGCCCCACGAATTACCCTGTTGTTAACCATGACTAAATGTACGTCGATGTTGGGGAAGTCATCCTCATCCACATCAAGATCCATACCGGCAGACTCTAGAATCTCTTTCTTTAATCGGCCATAGTAGTACCAAATTTGGTACAGGTTGGTCTTGTCTCTTCGTGTCAATCCAAACTGATCACCGTCATCGAGTTCGTTCTGAATCTCAGTAGCTTGGAATGGACCCTCTTTTAAGCAGGCTCTAATCTGGGATTCAATGTAGCCGTCCTGATCGATTAGGTTTTGTAGCTGCTTCTCGGAGATATCGTCCTTCTCCCAGTGGTCGTTCCCGTCCTGAATGTCATTGCCACAAGAGGCGTTTGGATAACAGTTATGAGCAGAGACCCTTCTGGATACAGGCTGAAGCTCTTCCTGCTCTATTATCTCACCACCCACATAAGCCATACGCTTTTTGTTTTCAGGAATCGGGCCTTTCATTACTCCCGTTCCTATCTGCCCAGCATCATCAATTACGATACGCATCTCTGCGTTGTACTGACACTCTACATGCCAATCCTCAATACGCTTCGATGCTCTCTCTGCCGCTGTCTTTGCCTCATCAAGAATGTCCTTCTCTTGCTCGATAACCTGCTGCATGACTGCCGCTGCTTCTTCTTCGTCAGGCACCTGCTCTTTTATCTGCCTTTCTATGCGGCGAGGTATTTTACCACCAGCCATATTAACCAGATCAGGAATAGGGGTTGGATCACATGACCAGCCTATATCGTCTGTAGGTAATAACATATCACCTAAGCGGGCTGTTGCTGTGTCACAATAAGGGCGAGTGATATTAAAGAATACAGTTGACCCTGACTCATCATCAGTGCCTGCTGCAATCCTGCCTACGGGCTTGGTATCGCCAGACCCAATCTCAGATCGATTGGCTTCATCAATACCTTCGTAGTGTTCTCTATCCTCAACCCAGTCCTGCTCAATACCAGAAGCTGCGCGGTGCTTGATCGCTTCAGATCTAGACTCCGCAAGTGCCAAACCGATTTTATCAAGCTGCTCGATTTGCTCCTGTGTCATTTCGCCGTCAATGGGTTCCCCCACATCTTCATTCGGTGCGTCTGTGATCTGTAAGTTATCCATGCCTTAGTCCTGCGAGATTATTAGTTCAATGGTGAACACTTCTGCTGACGTTGGAACGTATGCATTTCTAGCAACAAGCTGACCATAAATGGTAGTGGTGGCTGCCTTGAAAGCTATCCCTAAATTAGTTACCTGACAGAAAGAATTCAGCGTTCCGAATTTCCAATCAGCAGTAGGGAAATCAATCACACCAATACAGGTGAGCATCTCGTCATCTGTAGGCGCGAATGCACTATTGTCTGCAACCTCAGCAATGTCGGCAGAGAACAAATATAACTCTGCGTCCAAGCTGGTAGCCACCGCTGAAGAGCTATGTAGCCTTGCGGTAACAAAGGCACCGCCAAGCTGCTTGCTTTTCGTTCCGTTTCTTACCGCTCCTGCAAAAGTAAAGTGATCATTAGTCGTAACGGCAGAGATAACATCCCCTGCTGCATATGCTGTTGTGTTAGATGGTCGAGTTAACGACTCAACTGCGCGGTGGGTGTGAAACTGTACCGCTACGTCTTGTACTTGTCCCATGGGTATTACCTCTATTGTCTATATAAGTTAAGTCGTGATCGGGTTGCTGGTGATGTCGTAACAGTTGTGGCCACATTAACAGCAGTATCGTCAATCGTTAAAGTGATGCAGCTCCAATTACCAGTTGATGGTGCCCAGTATGAAGCTGTAATATTTTCTGTTTGATCTGCGTCAGTTGTAAATGTACCGTTTGCTGCCCAAGTAATGTTCATACCATTGACGGACTTTGGAACATGAGCGATATGGTTATCTTCTACTGTCAGTATTGTACTCGCAAATATACTTTCGCCATCAGTAGTATTTGCTGCATCATCACCCGTTGTCATTGCCTGAATAACATCATGTGTTGTTTCAGGATCAAACTGTATGTTAGCAACAACACCCTCAGTAACCCAGCTACCTGATTCAAGTATGTTAGAGTCACTAGCCCCGTCATTCTGCACAAAATACGTGTAGTAGGTTACCGCAGATGTTAAGCCCGTTACTGCGAAGGTGTTCGCTCCAACACTAAGGCTTGCATCGCTGCCGTACTTAACCGCTCCAGATCCAGACTTTAGGTTAGCTGCACTGGGAGCAGATGCGCTGGTAGAAATGTAGTAGTAAAGCGTTCCGGTGTCGTCGTCTGTAGTTGCGCCTACGGTTACTGTGGTTGAGGTGATTGACGCTTCTGTTGGGAGGGATAAGACTGGTGCTGATGCTGTCGCTGAAATAAACGCCCCTATCCTACCACCACCACTGCCAGACGTGTTCAGTGAGGAACCACTAGCAAGGTTGTAATTGCCACCAGCATAGTCCTCAAGGTCTGTTGTTGACCTGCCAGTGATAGAGTTAGTATTTGTCGCTGTAGCATCTTCTGATGCGTTATAGTCTGAGCCTGTAGCCAAGTCAAAGAAGTCACCTGTACCTGCGCCAATACTTAAGCAGTCGGTACAGTGAACCCTCATAGCATTATAGCGAGCAGCGTCAACGAACGTGCATTGAACAAAAGTCTCGCTATTCGCTATTTGCGACTGATATGTTCCATCATCGCTACCATCTTGAATAATACAATCAGTGAAATCTAGTTTTGTTTGTGAGTTATGGACAAGTACATCTGTTGTACAGTTTTCGCCGAACACGCACTTATCCGCTGTGCTACCTGCTTGCCGAATGTTTGAAACATCTAGTGAACGGACTCGTAGATCACTAATTGTGAATGCGCGAGAGTACAGAGTTGTAGCTACATCTGCATCTATAAAAGCACCATTGCCTTTACCGTCGCACTCTTCGCCAGTTTTAGCAGTTAGTGTTAATCCGTTATCGTAGTTCGCGCCAGTAAATGTAGGCACTGCTGTCAACGTACCTGTTATCTCATAGACTGTACCGCCAGCCTCTGGTAGCGTTAGTGCTGCCTCTGCTGCTGCTAATGTAGTGTAATCACCACCTGTCCCTATTATGTGTGTTGCCATTATGGAAGTACTCCGCTTGTGGGGTCAGTAGACCACCAACTGAAATCATCAATCATCCAAACTGACGCATCCACAAAGGGATCGTTTAGAAAGCCCATTAAGTAGCCACCAGACCAGCCATTGACACCTTCGCCAACTGTATTCTGTATAACTAAACTATCTAGAGAGCATATAAGGGTGTAACCGGCATCATCCTCCCACCTGCGCCAAAACTTAACTTCTGCGTCTGCTACGTCTGTCCCGCTAGACTCTCCAAGGTAGTACATACAGTGCATCCATCTGCCTGCGTCTGCCTCTGTTATAAAGTCAGAGTGTGAGCTGCTGGTTTGTATCGTGCCTGCGCCTTGTTGCCGGACTTGCATCTGCATATTACAAGCACCAGCACTGCCTGCTATGTCCTGCATTTCTAAGCGAGGTAGGTTTGAGTTTGAGTAATCTGTGGGCCATCCTGCGATGTTGCCCCAAAAGATGTCGAACCACTTATTGTTGTTCTGTGGCCCGTCATTAACCCTTGTGTAATTCGTTGGCACCATTATCCAGTAGCCTACATACAAAGAAGTTTGTGGAGTGGTTGTATCGAATCGCTGCTCAGACCAATCATCTGCTGGGCCATAGTAGACTCGAAAGCTATTATCCCCAGTTTGTGGATCCCAATCGTCAGGGTCTGGGTTAACCAAGGGAATGCTAACAACCCCGCTAAAGTTATAGATAACTGTGGTCTTGTTAGCTATGGATGTCCCGTTAGTCGAGTCCCAGCTAAACCCGATGGTGTTTACGCCATCCCCAGAATTGGGCGCTGTTAAATCACCTGTCTCAAAACCATCAAGCACAAGATCAGGCGTATCTAAAGCAACGGAGGGGTTGGCGCTCCCATACACGCCACCACCATGATCCTTTAAGGTTATCGTAGCTGAATTTACTATTACGTCACCCACTATTCTTCAACCTTTATTTCTAATTGATAAGCAGTTATTCCTGCTGCTGTGATTGTAGGTTCTAACGGAACCCCTGCTGCTGGTGTTCCTGCTACACAATCATTAACCCCAGACTCAGGCGTGAACGCTATGGTTGTTTCTGTTTGCGTACCCATTGTTTGTTCAATCGAATACGAGTCGTCATTGATCTGAATGGTTAGTGCGTTTATAACTGTAAGACCAGTACCATCTGCTGTGTCTGCTGTGCCCTCAACTATAGTAGCTGGGCCTGTGATAGTAGTTCCAACGGTTGCCCACGATCCAGACTCTAAGATATTAGAATCAGAAGCTCCATCGTTTTGAATGAAGTAAGTGTAATACGTTGTCTCCGCAGTCAACCCAGTAACAGCAAATGTGTTAAGCCCCGCCGTTACACTAGCCGTATTGCCAAACTTAACAGAGCTTGTTCCATCTTTAAGATCAGATGCGCTTGGTGCTGTGCCACTGGTAGATATGTAGTAATATAAAGTCCCAGTAGCATCATCAGAAGTACATCCAACTGTTACTGTAGTTGAAGTTATGCTTGCTTCAGTTGGTAGTGATAATGTGGGTGCGCCACCTGCGGCTGGTTGAACAGCCATTGTGATGCCCCACCAGTCAGTAGACGCGCTTATGGTGGCGGCACTAGGGTCTTCAGTGGCGGCAGCAATTTCATCAGAGCCCAAGAACATAGCAGGGTTGCCATTACTCGTCCCAGAGGAGATATAGGTGTTATTGTCTGCATATGGATATACGCTAACTGTTCTACCTCGTCTTAGAGATACCTGTGACACCCACAACGTATCGTCTGATCCCCAGCTGGGAGTGAGCGTTAGCGTGTCGGGTGCGGCGTCGGTAGCCGTATTGTCTGCTGAGAATTCTACACCACTAAGCGTCCCTTCCCAACTCGTAATAGCCAAGGTTATAGCTGCCATCCGACAACCATTATCCATCACAAAGGATTCTGTAGCCCCCTCTGAACCAGAAGCCACCTTTGCAAATACATAGCAATCAGATATCCCAACAGTGCCATATTCTCCAACAACTTCTGTCCATCCTGCTAGGGCTGGGCCGGTGCCTGCGGAGGTTGATGTAGTCATAAAGCAGACAAGCAGCTCCCCCGAATTAATCGTCGAGGGCATTGTGATCGGATGTGTTGTGAGATAGCTTAAAGTCTCATACGTGCTGCTATCATTAACCGTTGGGAATGTCATGTTGAGCTAATCTCCGCGCCGTATGAGCCTAAATGAGTAAGCCCGCCACTTTGGAGCTTGCCTGTTGTCATGTTGACATCTGTCTGAGTATCTAAGTCATATAGAGTGTTGTCGAAAGTACTGCCTGTAAAGAACGCTTGAGCTTCTGAGTCTGTGAAGGGGCTACCTGTAATTGGCGAGCTGCCCGTTCGTACAACATGTTCTCCACCATCGTTACTCAGCAATACATTCGCCTCTACTTCCACCAAGTCTCCGAAGGGTGTGCCCGCTCCACCAAACAAGTCAATGGCATGAACCCCACCAGCAGGCTCTCCTGATAGTGTGTTTCTAAAAATGAATACATCTTTCATATCTACGGAGTTATTTGCTGAATTTATATACACAGCATGATCGTTCAGCACCCAGTTCCAGCATACTTCATGATTGTTTCCACCGTTCTGATTTGTGATAATTATGCCATGAGTATTTGTATTTCCTTCCCACATGTCATTGGCTCTGATGGACATATTAAAGATGGAGTCCTTTGGTTGTATTAGAGTGCTGCCAGTGAAGTTCTTGATGACGTTATGCTCAAATACATACTCAGTTACATCGTACAACCTAACGCTATCAAAGCCGTTGTTATCTGTTGAAATGGGGGCAGTATCAAATGTATTACTTACTACGGATAGGTACTCTCTGGACGTGCCTGATCTAAACGAAATCCATCCCTCATTGTCCGTACCTACTGTTCCCGAATCCGCATCATAAAAGTAGTTGTTCCAAAATACAGCACGATCAAAACCTGAGCCGCCATAGACTTCAAACCACCTACTTTCTGCTATATCAGACCTGCTCCCATTCACTCGTATGCCAGCCCAAAAGAAATCAGGAGAAGACTCACCGCCCTCAAAATGGTGATCTCTAATCGTGCCGTCATACGTGGGTTGTGCGTCCCCTTCAAAGGCAATATAAACATGTGGCTTATATGTTCCCGCTAATCGACCGCCTGTGATCTGTGTCTGTAGCCCAGCTCGCCAAACCACAAATTTATCAGCATACGTACCGTCAGTCGCATTAATATACCAATGATCGTTTGTTTCAAACGGAGCAGCTAGGGTTCCAGCGTTAGCATCGTCACCGCCTACTGGGTCTACGAATATAAATTTGGAGTCTTCCACTACACCTGAGAACTCTACATCTATGGAGACACCATCTTGACCTGTGACTGTTATTGTGAAGTCGTAAGTCTCCCCATCATCCCCCGTAGGGGTCCATCGAAATATCCCATAGTCCTTTTGATTATCGGAACCGTACCAGTCTCTGTCAGTGTCGTATGTTCTAGTCTCGCCTATAGTTGCGGTTGATGTGTCAGCCGTACCTGTGTTAGATGTGATCTCGTAGTGATAAGGGTATGCCCCGCCCAGCACAACAATAGGCATAGCGTTTTCCATACCTGAGTGCATGTACGAGTAGCGACTATTGGTTGTTCGTTCTACATCTGGTCTTGGCGCATTGACAGCCATCGTCAACTTTGAGTCTTCGTAGTTCCCAACAGGCAATTGAAAATCTGCAACTGGAGCATCCGTACTTCCATACGTCCCGCCACCATGATCTTTCAGTGTGATAGTAGCGCTATTAACTATTACGTCGCCCACAGATAGCCCATATTCATTGAGGTAAATGGAGTGATTATACCAGATTTGGAGACATAAAGAACCCACTACAAAAATCTGGATTGCAGTGGGCTGATGTGGTAATCTAGGCTTGCCGTTTATCGGTCTTACCCGACGCACTAAACAGGAGGTTGATCCTTATCTGTTCTTGCCCCTTCACTGGGGCATTTTCTTTATGTACGCCCTAGTAATGTACCTAACCTCTTGATATCCAAGGGCTTCTATTATTTTCTTGGGTGGCCTCACTTCCCCCTTTGCCGGTTCGTCCCTGCTCCTCAGCCATTTACTTATCTCAGGCTGGTTCATACCCCACTCAAATGATGCCTTATGCTGGCTCCCAATGCTGGCGATCTCTTGCTTTACAACCTCAGCAAACTCATCTTCATTGATTTCGTCGTCCATTTTTCTTCCTCTCTTTTATTATGGATATAATTTCTGCTGCTGAAACTACCTCTTCTCTTCTCTTGCCAAAAATACTATGGTAAGTAATAACCTTAGCGTCCCTGCCTGCGTTGTAACCTCCTCTTGATGAGTAGGCGTCTGCCGAAGCTAAAGTTCTGTGCTGCTCAACCACCATTAGCTCAGACTCCTTTTTAAACTCATGGTGCATATGACCCATGTGCGCGTAAGAATGTTCCGTTCTTCCAAAGATTTTTCTGAATTTACTTGCGAATGTTTTATCAATTGCTTGCGGCTTCTTTTTATGGCCATGGTGAAAGAAAAGGCTAGTGGCACCATGCTCGATTACATAGTAGGGATCTGGCGAGATATCGATATCCACTCTTGGCTCGTCATCGTACATTGAATGAAGCGCCTCGCGTAGTACGGTTGATGCGGCTGGATCGTGATTGCCTTCAGCGAAGATAACCTTAACGTACTTGTGTTTATTAAGTAGCATTGATATGGCCCGACGAGTACACCGAATGGCAACCCTAACCACTTTATAATATCTACTGTCGGCGTCTAAAATATTTTTGTGGGCTGGGGTAACAGCTTCAAGGCCATCAAAATGGAGGAAATCTCCAAGCTGACAAAACACTCCTGTCTCAGAATTCTCTGTTCGCTTCATTGCCTCAGCGAACCAATTCATTAACATTTCTTCTGCGATTTTAATATCCCAGTCGGCCCCTCTTGTTTCTTCCTTACACGCCAACATTCCAAAATGATAATCGGTTATAACATAAAGTGAGAGTAGCTGGCCGAAAGAGTGTTCTGGTGCTGGAGTAATTGGTATTTTGGGAATGTCCTGTACTAGCTCACTAACGATTACCTCGGCCAGCAGCTTGAACGCCTCTGCATCCAAATTGGATTTAATCCATTGCAGCTTACCCTCACCTGTCTGCATATCATAGAGCGTGGAAGCTCCTTTCATAACCAATGGTGACGGGACTGGGTGTGTTAGATCGTGCTGTGGCGACCACCCTTGTGCTGCTGCTCTGGCCTTAATCTTACGCCACGTACTTCTGGTTTGCCCCTCGTCTAGACCCAGCTCTTTCCCAGCCTGTGTCGCATTGCCGTGTTCAAACACAGCTTTGCAAATATCTCTCTGCTGGTCTGTGTTGCAGTACTCAAGGTACTTTTCAAGATCACTCATACCTGCCGCTCCCCGCGCTCCAACCTAACAAGATCCTTTTCTTTCTTCAAGCTATTGCAGATTGCACATATCTCAAGCGCTATCGCCTTACGGGATACGGTATCAGGACTTGCCACCATCTCCTTTGCCAGTTCTTTGATTGCTTCCAAGTCGTGCATAGTTGTACCCTCTCCTAAAAATTGATCGATCATTATGACGTAAAACCTGTGCTTAGTCCAAACTACCTAAGTATTGCCGACACCCCTCGATCCTGTTTTACAACCTCAGCAAACTTAGTGACAGCAGCACCCTTACGGATAGATGCACCAAGACAGGCAGAGTGAAACAGCTCTGGGTTATTGTGGTACCACCCATGCAAGCAGGATAGTGATTTGTTTACATGGGCGGCCATCTCGTTCAAGCTTTTAAACCCATAGCTTTTTGCGATACCAGCCGCAGTTAGTTGCTTTTCATTTGTCATTTTGCTTTGCCTTTTCTTTAGTGAATCTTTTATCTGCCATAGTCCATCCTCGCAGATACCCCGTAATATAATCCTTGCTTTTCCCAGCGCGTTCAAGCCTTACGATAAGCTGCCTCTTAGTAGGCTGTCTCATTTCCCTCTCCCTCTGGCCATAGTCTTCCCATCACTAGATCGCAGGCCTCCTTTGAGAACTTGGGATCTGGGACAAAGAACCCGACCATATACATCAGCTTTTCTTCCAAGCTATGGAACGCGCTCAACTGCTTTTCAATTATTTCTACCTGTCTTTCAATATCCATCACTTTCTCCCGACAATTTAGAAAATTCCTGATCTATCTCCAAGAGCCTAAGATTTAATTCATCTATGACAGCCACTCTAAAATTGGAAAAAGTATGGTGCGCCATACTTGTGTTTAGCGGAACTGGACGGTTACCAAACGATTTCTCACAAAATGCCAACTGCCTTGAGGATGTTATAGTTTTCATCCAATGCTCCAGCTCTGTCTTTATGTTTGATTTTTCCCGCAATAGACGAGTTCCTTTAGCGTGCTGATTTAAATCCATTGCCCTGCTCCCCTTTTATAAACTCAACCGCGAACTCTCTTGAGTAGCCGCCGCCAATCAATTTAAACTTTCCGTTATACTTTGCTCGCAGGGTAAAGGCCAGTACCATGTCGTACATCCCATCACCCAATGAGCGTTTAACGTATCGACCATGCGCTCGCAGATTTCCGTCAGCGCTATTAAGTATTTCAACTGCTGCCATCACTCCGCACTCCTCTCATCCACATAGTAATAAACATTACGCCCACACTTTGAATTCAAAAGATCAGCGGCGGCATCTGCATCCTTCTTATTCAAGTACACCACAAGAACGCTATCCCCTTCATGAGCAACCTCTTTCATCACCAAATATACGTTCATCACCCCTCTCCCAAGCTTTCCCAGAAGCTTTTGTATACGTCAGTTAGTGTGCGTTCTTGTGGTAGTAGATCATCATGAATTTTAAACTCAGTACAGAACAAGTAATGACTGTACATATCACAATCAAGATACCCAAAAGACAGCATGACTATCAAGCTATCTATTAATCTAAGCACCGACAGCGCGAACAAGTCAACCTGCTCCACGTAGTTAGTCGGTCTGGCCTTTGATATTTTCATATCGTTCCCCATGTAAAAAAAGGGGGCCGTAGCCCCAAGTTATTAAGCAACAGCAAGCAATCGTTCGAGCTGTTTGAGAGAGTCGTTACCGTTCTTGATCAAGCGGTTCTCCTCAACCATCGCAGTCTTCTTAACGTTGTGAGTGTTAATGAAAGTGATGGCTTGGTAAGCCTTGAAAGCGTTAGGGCCGACCTGCTTCTGGCCCTTGGCGTTGTAGTAGACATCCTTCAGGTTACGGATCTTGGAGTCAAACAACTTGGCCTCACGATCAACATTGTAGGACTGGATGTAGAACTCGATGAAATCGCTCATGGAGAACGCCTTGTCCTTCAACAGATTGGCCTTCTCTTCGTAGGCGAAGATAGTGGCAGGGACGTTGATCAAAGCCTCATCAATCACATCATAGTCGAGAGCATTTTTGTAGTGCTTCTCGCTGATAATGAATCGATCCTTGTTTTTGTAGAGAGTGGGGATCTGGTTGAAACAGGCCATTCTCAACAAGTCCATTGACAAGAAAGTACGATACTTGGAATCGTTCGCAGTGTAGAAAGTGAAATTGATGTCGTGCATCTCTCCCATGATCTCCTGCTGACCGTACTTGGCGCTGATCAAAATACCGCCGTTGTTAGGATTGTTTAGGACTCGGTTGATCTCAAGGCCGTGGGAGTCTGAGACATTTGCAAAGCGCTGCATAATGTCGATAGGCTGGTGAACCTCAAATTCATTCGAGACTATGTTGATCTTACGCTCGTTAACGAACAAGGCCTTGCGATCTTCTATCTCACCATAGGCGCTGAAGATCGGCTCTCGCTCAATGCGGAAGAAGTCAGATGCCTTTCCTTGGTAGTTTTTCAAAACCTCTTGATCAACTTCAGGGAACGCAGGCTCTGGATCACCCAGCACAGCTTGGATCTCTTTCTCTTCCTTGAACGCAGCAGCGTTGGCCTCATCCTGCATTGCTTTTCCAATCTTAGCCATTTCACTGGCCTCCTGATCTTCGATGATGGCTTTGCCAACAGCGCTTGACTCATAGTCCTCAAGGGCTGCTGCTAGGCTGCCTTCTGGAGCGCGGGTATTGCCGAATAAATTGATTACGTTTGACATAATTCTTTCCTCATTAGTTAAAGTAGGTGGGGCTGGTTTTTTTGTTTCCCCGAAACACACCCTGATAATACACTAATACAGGAGATGGTCAAGTTTTTTATTCAAATAAAACAGATTATTTTCAGATGGGCATAAAAAAGCCCAGAAGAACTGGGCGAGGGAGCAGCGCTTAGCAACTCAGAGGAAAACTAATGTGTGTTAATAATACTACATGCCAGTGGTCTTAGCTACTGCCATGACTCAAAATCTATATACCCTGTCTCACCATCATTTCTTTTCTGCTCTAGGATCTTAAGCTGCTTACGATAGTGGGCGGCGATATCCTTCTCTTCCAGCTTGGATACCTTTATCCCCGAATGCATTTTCTCTCGCAGGATATCTAAAGTACCAGCTCCTACGAATTCCTCAATCCATGGCCCAGAATCGGCAGGAGATCCACCAAACCACTGATGACAGGGAAAGCAGAGTGCTTGGGCATTCTCTTTACACCATCTAATATTGCGGTGCCTGCGCGAGTATATGTGGCTACAGTGCAGCCCTTGTGATCCCTCAATGTGCTGGCAATTGCATCGCTCGCAGCGCCAATCGTTTGCTGTTCTGACACATCGCGAAAAGGCTGTATCTGCCGGTTTTATCTTGACTGCCATCTTTATGCCTCGTCGTACATTCCGTTAAACCTGCTAGGGAACTCCTGTCTTACACTGAAGTTCTCTGACAATATTCTAGACACTTGATCGTATACCTTGCTGATCTGGTCTGTCTCAAGATGAGATGTTTTCCTGTGCCCAAACATAGCAAACTGGATCTCTCTCCAGATATCTTCCACTACACTCTCGGTAGTCCATTCGCAATCTACCTGCTTTTTATCGAAGTAAACCTGCTTGGTTATACCGCCATTATTTAACCTGTCAGCCACCAGTCTACCATATTGGTACAGGGATTTGTTCTGAAGTGCCGTCCTCCTCGCTTTACCAGCTTTCAATTCACAGACCAGTACATCATGCCCGTTGATTAACTTCGCATCATCTGGCTCCATAGGGGCGTATACATCCACCCCGTTCTTTTGGCCAACGTGCTGTAGGATCAGGGTACTCATAACTTATCGACGGTCATGTAATCAAACCTGTTTATGTATGTTAGCGAGGTCGTTGTTTCAGCGTTTGGTAGTCGCTCTATAACCCATAGCCCATGGACGCTTGGCAATGATAGTATCTTCCCCATAATTCTAACCCCACCCTGAAGGTAAAAAGTAACCCTTGACCCCTCTCTTACATGAGACATCTGTGTCTTAGCCATTATAATTCCCTCATGCTCTGAAATGTCCCAACCAGCTCGCTTGGAATTCTATCTTTCAACAAGCCAAGTGTGTTTGTATCCAGCTCTTCAATCAACTGTGATGCGGCGAGGTCATCACCAGCATTTATGGCATTCACAAACCCGTCCAAATATTCCTCAAAAATACTGTCACCCGTGGATTTTAGGTCATTAACAATTTTCCCGTACTTGCCCTTCTTTCCTTTTGGAAACGAGTGTAAAAGGCTAACCCATAATCCAGCGCTGGCGCTAGACGCATCCGTTATGTTGAATGATTGTGAGAACACATACATCCCCAGAGCATCGCCCGCTTCAATCAACTGATCAAAATATGCCTTTTGATCTTCGGTAACCTGTGCAATTTCTGGCTCAGTTATTTCTTCGGTGGCGAGTCCCTCAATTTTATGTAGCGCATCCACCGCCTCACTCATCCTGTCAGTTTGCGGCCAGTATTTGGAGGCTCTCTTTACAACTGACTTACGCATCATCTCTTCAGGCCAAGTTTTCCAAGGGCCGTTAGACGCCTTAGATGTCGATCTGATTTTGTTTATTGTTTCTATGTCCATCTCTTCTGTCAGGTACTCGCCGCTGGGCAGCTTAACAGTACAGTACACACCTACGATTGCACCTTTATCGCCAAAAGTGTTTTGTATATGGTTAGGCGATGTATCTATCCCAGTGTTTTCATAGGTATCGTTGGCGTAAACAAGTTTAGCCTGCCCCCAAAGAATGGCCCCAGACTTTTGAGCGATGTGGAGCAATCCCATATAGGATATGTCCAAGCAAACGCCCTTATCTCTTGGTACCAAATAGGCGTGCTTAAGCGCAGGGTTTAACGACACCCCTATCGATGCGACATTGATGATCGCATTCTGTAACGAGACCTGATTCGCCCAAGCGGTGTTATTCAGAAACTCATTTTTCTGTAGTGACTGAATTGCGAACTGGCACTCTCTATTCCACGTAACGTCTGGCGTTGATAGAACAGATGCGAATTTGTTTTCTTGTCTACGAACAATATCGTAAACGTTAGCTGGATTTTCTGTGCTCATATATTCCCCCTGTTGAATTCATTTATTGAGGCAAGGTGAGCAACCACTTGCCTTCTAATTATCGAGCCTATTGCAGCATCGAAAGCTATCTTCTCTTCGACAGTGCCAGACTCATGAAGTTCAATAAAATTACCAATTGCTATGGCTCTTTCATTATCAAAGATGAACATTTTTTCAGTCTGCTCAAGGTAGTTGGCATCGCCACTCCTTGGCTTATCGAAGTTATACTCAACACCGTCTACTGACAGCGATTCCCACATTGCTTCGGGATCCTTTAAGAGTTGTCGAATTGCAGCATCCATAATTTCTTCCTCTCGATTCGTTGTTGGTTTAATTTATTTTCTCGCAGTTCTTCTAACGCTTGTGGCCAGTGGTACCCCTTTACAAACCTAAGCAGAGTACCCTCAAACTTTTCACAGTTAGCCTTGTGTGGCCTGTCATCACAGAGAAAGTCATTCACGCCACCCAGCAAACCTTTATCGTGAGTGATGATTATCTTCCTCTTCAACATTGGCAGGTGATCCATTATCCACTGGGCCTTCTCGGCATAGGCATGGGCATAACCAGTCGGGGGCTTAGTCGCTATCCAAACATCGTAACCCATACCAATGATGGACTCGACTGCCTTGAGCGCACCATCAATCGGCCTCATTTTTAGGTAGACTCCCTTGATGATTTTGACCTCATCACCAGTCATCTCCTTTTCCTTCATCGCATGATCGAAGTCAACAATAACCCCGTCCATGTCGATGAATACCTTAGCCTTCATTATCTGGCTCATTACTCCTCCTCTGGAATGTACTCCAATGCTTTTAGGTTTTGTATGCTTTCATCTATGGCAGCAACATGAGCTGATGCTTCTGCCCTAACCTTGACTTTCTCCGCTTCCAGTCCAGCTATCTGTGGACTCACAAAATCAAAGTCATCTGGAACCTCGACGCTTATGATCTGGCTACCGACAGTGATATACCCATCCAGCTCAGAATCCATAGCTATGTAGTTATATTCCTCTCGTTGCTGCCATGAGTAAGGCTTGCACTGTATAAATACTTCTTTAGTAATCTTCATTAATCTTCTCCCCATCAATTTGTCGTTTTGAAATTAACTCTATCATTCGAGTCACGTCAGTAAATTCTAAATCACTTAGCGCATCTTCTGGCCAGAACTCAGCACAACCATAGCCACCGCTGTCCAGCAGGTCGAAATAATAAGTATTCCACAGGTCTGGTCTATCGCGCTGAATCTTTCGCCTCACCACCCACCATCCAACCTGATTAGGCTCCGATACCCACTTTGGTTTTGGTTCATTCATGACACCACCTCCCAAAGATCATTAAGTTCAACAAACATATACTGTCCTTGTATGAGGTGTGCATACTGAATTCTGGTTTTGCCTGATTTTTTGTTTCTAATTACTCTCATTATCATTCTCCCGCGAACTGAGCTGAGTGAGCGACAGCTTTACCGTCAAGCTCTAGCAGCACAACGGCCACTTCATAAGACCTCTTTGCGTTAAACAACTTAGCAGCCTTTTTTTGGGCCTCGTAACTGGAATCAGCCTCCAAATCAATTGCCTTCTTTCTCCAAAATGCCTTATAAATCGCCATTGTCTTCCTCCGGTCTCGAACTCATTTTATATTTTTGGCCACCGAACTTATCGTCACACCTAATTATTTCAATCCAGTGTCCTGCGTAGATCCCTTGATAGTCTTTAACTTTGAGGGACATTATCCAGTCCCCCTCCCACTGAAAGGGCACAACACCAATAATGGCTTGGCCCCGCAGTGGAGTAACGTAAGTGACCTTTGCTTTCATTTCTTTTCCTCTTTCTTTTTAAGCGCCCTCATTGAGTCGCAATATTTATCCAGACTGTGCGCCCCGTATACCAAGAACAGCAGCACAACTATCCCAATAAAAACATAAATATCCATTCCTCTCTCCTTTCTTGTTCTTACACCATCAAGATAACACCTATGGAAATATTGTCAACCTTTTCTTGTAAATTAAATTACCTGTGATACTATGGCATCTCTGTTAATAACAAGGGGCACGATGATGAACCAAACGCAGTACGCTCACCGGCTGAGCAAGTTTATATTCTTTAACTACAAAACCCAAGCGGCAGCAGCAGAGGCATGGGGTGTATCAAGGGCAACTGTCAGTAAAGTGGTGGCTGGAGATATGCGTCCAACTGAGGCTATGCTTCAAGATACAGGGCACAGCATGAATGTCAACAAGAGCGTTAAAGTTGAAATCAAGAGGATAAAATTATGAGCGAATTAGCAGCGGCATTCTTAGTGATTATTGCACTCCATGCGTCTACAAATCGTATTGTGAATGCAATCAACGAGCCACAGCCTCCGTATATTGGGGTCTGTAATGATTCCAGTCCAAACGGTGAGACTCGATACTGCGTATTCAAGGACTCGCCAAACTATGAGGTTAAGCGGGCTGTTTATCAGGACGCGCCTGTTATTACCAAGCAGTCAAACTACTCATTTTAGGAGGGTAACATGGGAACTAAAGCTACAAAAAAAGAGCGGATCGAACTAGCGCTAGAGGATATCGGAGACTGGGCGAGCGTCAATGACATACACGCTAGGCCAGAACTGTCTGACATATCGAGAGTATCACTGACTGATTATCTTAGACGAATGTCAGAAGCGCGGAGCATCAGGACACTGCGCCCAAACGGAAAGCATTCATCTGTTTTTTACAAGGCAGATACTGTAGTGAGCTTGAAGCCGATTGCGATGTCCTCTCGTCCAGTCTACAAATCACTATACGCCAGCAGGCCTCCAGAGATCATTCCGATTAGAAAGAGAATCTCTGAGCCTAGACATGTGGTTGGGTCCAATGAAAACTATTGAGGAGAGATTAAGTAGGCTTTGGAGGCGCGATGTTGTCGCCCCCAAGGGCAGGGTCAGGTATGACTACAATATTTTCAAAGACGGGGATCTGGTTGGGGCGTGCGTATATGATCGGGTAGAGGGGCTGAACCTCGATGCTCTCGGCCAAGTTGTGGCTGACAGGAGAAAGCTTGAACACTTATATTATATGAAGGTGTTCCTTGATATCCACACTGCCCTGATCGTAGAATTCGACGATGCCATGATAAGACTAGATATTGATCTTCGTGCATGGGGGGACTTCCCTAGGTTTTTCCCTTATGCCGGCACCCACAATTCAACAGGGTGCTGCGATATAATGATCAGTGAATTCAAGATAATGGAGAGGCGGGATGCAAACTAAGCTCAGCTCTCTCTATGAGTCGGGAATTAACATCGTTATTGGGCTGGTGGTTGGGTTTTGTTCCCAGCTACTGGTATTCCCTCTGTTTGATATCCACGTTCCGCTAGTAGCCAATGCGTGGATCTCACTATACTTTATGATCATCTCTCTTATTCGCAGCTATGCGATACGGAGATGGTTCAATGCCAAGTTACATAATATGGCCATTAAGTTGGCAGGAGATTGAAATGTCACATGAATTGGTGAAAGTACTTATAGATGATGACCTCGAAGAAATTGAAAACCCCGTGTGGCACCTAGTTGATCCCACTAACGCAGGGGGCCCAGCTACGCTTTGTAGTGGAGAATTTTTCGGGTACGGGGAAAGTCAGGTGGAGTACGAGCTTAAGGTTGTTGCGCGTGGAGGAATTACATGCGGCTGGTGTATGCGAGACTTAAAAACACTTAAATCTATCAGGCTGTAATGTGGCCGAAAATGATCCCCCTTAATGTGGCCGAATATGCCCCCCTATGAGGGTTGCTATTTTTTTCGATGAGAGTATTATTGTTTAAATGAGTCTACCCGATAAAGAAAAACCCCGCTGTCACGTAAATAACAGCAGGGTTTTGGGGAAAACTCCGTAGTTGCACCTACGAAGCAGATGTTTATTGTAATCTAATATCCTTCCGTCTACTAGTAGCAACCTACAACAACCTCCAGCATATAAAGCCGATTCGGTGCTGAAGGTAAGTAACAGGTACTGAGTTGTCAGCACAACCTGAATGGGTGGCAGCGAATAGTTAAGCGGGTTCATTGGTTAAATCCTTGCCCAAACTGACTCTATTTGTAGATGGCCCTGCTGAACCGAAAGGAAAAAGCATCTAACCAGAGAGAGAGACTCTGGCAAAAAAAGCGCTCGTGACTCGTTCCATTTCGTTTTTTTGTTGCCTTTAGTTTAGTGGTCGTTTGGCCACTTTCTTTAGGCTACTTCTGTCCAACCTACACTGAAATCTGAATCCTTTCGTATGTAAAGGTCAAAACAACCTACAGAGTGCAGACTATGATAGTTACTAGAAAATGGATTAATGATAACAAAACTAAAGGAGGTGCTTGGACTAAATCACAAGTTAATGCCCTTGGGCTACCTTGGCCACCGCTAGTTGGTTGGGCGCGAAGATTAGAGGGCAGTGTCATTACTGATGATAAAAGAAAAATATTCGAAGCTAAGATTCCAGCCAAAAGAAAGGGGAAAAAATAATGGAATGTCCAAGAGGGTCAGAAATGACCGAATCCACTCACGAAGTTAAAACAATAAAAAAAGCACTAGAATGGTGCGGCCATGTAACTGAGTTACACCTGCCCATCTCAGTCAATCAGCGAATTGCCATTGGTGGCAGAGCCATGATTCAGATCAGAGACAAAAATGGAAACCTATTAACGTCTAGAGGGTAACGGGGATGAGACTTAGAGACTATCAAGAAAAAGCAGTAGAGCAAATCAGGGACTCAATTAGACAGGGCAAAAACAGACCTATACTCGCAGCTCCATGCGCGATGGGTAAGACAGTCATAGCGGCCCACATCATGAAGGGTTGTCAGGACAAAGGTAAACGAGGGTTTTTCTTTGTTGACCGCACCCAACTGGTAGAGCAGTCAATCGTAGCCTTCAGGGCTGCGGGAATTAATTTTGGCGTGAGGCAGGCAAACCACCCGCTAACAAATCCAATGGCGCCAATTCAAATCGCATCAATCCAAACCATAGACAGGATGGTAGGTGAGCATGGCAAGCGATTACCTGAGTTCGAGCTGGCCTTAGTAGACGAGGCGCATACACAATATCGAGTCATAGATAAATTTATCGAGGCTTACGATAGGGTGCCGATTATCGGACTTACCGCAACACCATACTCGAAAGGACTGGGAACTAAATACAACAACCTGCTGGTGCCAATAACCGCAGCAGAGCTACAGTCCAGAGGTTATCTCTGCCCCGTTAAGTATTATGCGGGGGCAAGTATAGACTTATCTAATGTCCGAAAAACGGATCCTAATACATACTCATTTCAAGACCTAGAAAAAGAATCTGACCGGCAGCACACATCACTGGTGGGTAACGTAATCAAGAACTGGTTCGAGTACGGGGAGAATTCACAGACCATCGCGTTCTCTCCGTCGCAGGCAATGTCTAAAGGACTGGTTAATCGATTCCGTAAAGCAGGTGTGACGGCAGAACATATAGACTGCCACATGAAACAGGAGGATCGACAGGCTCTGTACGAGGCTCATGATCGAGGTGAGTTCAAGGTATTGTCCTGCTGTAAATTATTGAACACCGGCTACGATGCGCCGTCTGTGAAGTGCATAGTCGATTGCTATCCAGTCGCCAGTTTAATTTCTTGGGTCCAGCGTGCAGGGAGATTGATGAGAACCAGCGAAGGGAAGGATCACGCAATCTACTTGGATCACGCCTCAAACTACTCACGATTCGGGCCGGCCAAAGATGTGGTGCCAGAGTACTTGGATGATGGGGAGAAAACCTACAGGGAAACGGATCTGGCCAAAGAGAAAGAAGAGATAGAAAAGAAGTCCAGAGAGTGCCCCGACTGTAGCCAGTTGATTACCGGCAGAGCCTGTGATGGTGATGATGGTTGTGGCTGGACGATGCCAGAAGAAGAGCGACAGGCTGATGATAATCGGATGCTAGTTGAGATGCAGGAGCTGGAACAAAAAGAATTAAAGAAACTAAACTCCGCAGATACTGTCGAAAACAAAACAAGGTTCCTGTCTGAATTACTGAAGTACGGGAAGGACAAAAATTATAAGTCAGGCTGGGCACCCAACAAATACCGCTCAAGGTATGGCGTTTGGCCCAACGCAATAAAGCCCTACTCTGCAAAAGAAATTGGCGAGGACACCATGGGCTGGATTAGACACGCTAACATTAAGTACGCTAACAGGAAAACAGCATGAGACAATTACTGGCAGCACTGGGGGATAACGTAAAGCCAAGGGGCAAGGGCTGGATATGCAGATGCCCTGTTCACAACGATAAAGATTTCGCCATGTCGATTAATGTAGGCAGGGATAGACCTATCGTCGCTTACTGCTATGTCTGTGAAGCTGGAGGACTGGAGTTATACCAAGCACTGGGCGTAGACCTAGAAGAATATTTTGGAAAAAAACTAGAGCGTGATGCCAACTACATGCCCAGAGATGTAAAAGAATTATTGGATCTTGACAGGACAGTTGTTAAAATATACAGAAGACAGGAAGAGCGAGGAGTATACGCGAGCCTAGAAGATAAACGCCGGTACAAACTGGCTAAGGGAAGGATAATAGGGGTTCAACAAAAATACGGGCTATAAGTATGAACTACATTACGCCAAGAGACCTAAAGATAGGATTGTTTTCATCGCTGGATCTGGCTGATTTCATGAAGACGGTTGATGTGATAGTGAACTTGAACGAGGAGGGGATGCTAGAAAATTTCACGCAGGAAGAGCTTAACGACCTGCGCGATTACATTTATGTTCATCAAGATATGCTGGCTGAAAAGGTCGTTCACTGATAGAGGCAGTTGGTACTCGGAGAGCCAGCAATGACGCGGGCTGCAGCCTTAATCCACTTATTAGTAGTACGACACGTAGTCTACGGGTAATACATTCACAGGCGATAAGGCGCTAACGTTCAACCGCGCACTACTCTTTTCGCAACCCAAAGATTAACTTCTAATTCAAAATACCGTCCTGCCTCTGGCAGACTTGCGAACCGCTCCACAGAGCCGTCCCTCACCCCGTCCTTCACAGACTCAACAAAGACAGAGTAAACGATTGAATCACCGTCCCAGTCATCCCAGTTGATAGACTTTTCAAGGATAATCGAGATATCGTTTTTCTCGTCATACTTATATCTGAAATTTTTAAGATTCATTACTTTCCCCTTTAAAGTCAATACCATCCTCAGCAAAGAAACGAGCCAGAGCTTCAATGCTCCCAGTCTCAGCAGCGATGGAAACTGCCACTCGCTCACTAGGAAGGAGCCGACCCTGTGCGTCAGCAATAATTTGCTTTTGGTTGTCAGTTAGTTCATTCATCATTTTTCCCCTTACTTACAAAGATTTGGAAGAAGTTTTTGAACCAAGTCAAAGTGACCACTCAATAGGTCGCTCAACAAGTCTTCACCGTAGAACCAAACAACCACCGCAGCGATAGACAAAAGAGTCACACCAGAGATAGTCAGCAGGATCACAGATCCACACACAAAGGCCTTGGCAATTGAGTGGGAAATTCTGTTTTTCTTGGAAGCGTTCATTTCGTTCTCCTCTGGTCTTAATTATTTAGATCAAAGAGTCTTTGCTGTAATCGCTGAAGTTCATGCTCTTTAATATCTATCGCCCCGTTGATTTTGCCGCAAGCATAGGCTTTGGCAGAAGACTCTAGAAAGAAGACACTAGAGCTACTTATAACACCGTCATCCATCCACATCTCTTGAAAGTAATGCTCATAATGTACTTCTTGGTGACGAATAGAGTCCCCAACGATGACAGTTTTTATTTTAATGCCAGCATCGGGTATATCCTCTTCGCTAATTATTTGAAGCGGGATAATGTAAAACTGGTCAGTAACGGCAAAAAGCAATTGACCCTTCATCTCAATCTCCTTAATAAAATTAGTGGTACACTCTTAATATATACCAATACAGGAGATAGTCAAGGAAATCTGCAAATAAAATAGATTTATTTAGGGGGAGGGGGATTCTTTCTTGGCTCTTTCTAGTGCTTCAACCTCTAGAGCGAGCTTTTTTGTCTCTAATTTGTCGTGCTGTAGTCGTTTGTATCCATGCATTGCGGTGAACACTACAATGACCGCACCGCCTACCAGCGCGATGACTGCTGCACCGCTTTCGATATACCCCATAATACTAGTGAGGGCCGCTGCAATTCCTGTGCTTCCGACTACTACTTGGGCTGCTGGGCCTGTAACGACTTCCTGTACGGTGTTTTTCACTGGGGATCCTTAAGATGCGCTGTTTTGTTGAGTGATGATCCAGTCGATTCGCTCGCCTTGATCGATGAATTTCTTAACGAGATGGAACAAATCGTCGGAAGCCTTGTCCCATACTATACCGTTATGATTAGTTTGGTAAGCTAGGCCGATGCATCCAGACGTATCATCGACATCGTTAACCCCATGGGGTCTGATGCCGGTAAACGTTATACCTGATTGCTGAACAGTTTTATTTTTTTGGTTGTAAAGGAGAAGCATGTAGCGCTGAAAGCGGCTTGAGTAATTGATAGCTACGCTGTAGTGGCCTTCGGGGATGCAGGTTTGGTGCTTAACTTTAACATTTGTCGGTCTGCCGACATCTTCAAGAGTCCAGCACCAGCGCTTGCCACCGTTGATGAACAGTTCGCCTTCGGTATAATCTTGGTAATATGTGCGTAGCTGCGTGATTATCATCCAGACATTATAACGTTTAATGTATATCGAAGCCAACTATGGTAAAATATCTAGCATATGGGGAGTAAACGATTATGAATGAGTTTTTGAGTACGATTACAACACCGTTTGGCATCATGGCTACGCCATTTCTAATCATTACATTTGTGGCGTTGTTTCCGGTGTACGAAGGTGATGATAGTTGGTCTGTGGAGTTTGGGTCTGCAATCCTGTGCGGCATAATCGCTGTGTTTTTTGGGCTGTTCGGATCTGTGTTCTTGAGCGATCTATCAACATCGCTAATAGTGTTTCTGTCGTTCCTGTTTAATGGGATTGTCGCAGTTTCTTGGCTTTATTTAGCAAAAAAAGCAGATGAGATGGAACGAAATAGTTTACGGTAGGTCATAGTGTATGAGGGCATTGATTGTTGGTCTGGTGTGCAGTATCACGTTGGCACTTACAATCAATCTGTCTCAAGGTGAAAATGATCTTCCAAGCACTTGCGGTTATAAGTATCAGTACGGAGCCTACATAGCAGTACCGTCTGACAATCGCCAGATACTAGAGATCATGACAACGATGTCTGAGTCAGAAATGCACGAAGTTGTACCAGAAAAAGATTGGGGCAAGGTGGTATGGTTAATTTATCCGTATGACAAAACGAATAAATTGCCAGCCTCGATTGCTTGGATCTATGCGACAAATTCTAAGATTGCTTTGGATCCATCGTATAGATTAAAGCTAACACCAATCTGTACAACAATTTAGTAAATATCGGTGAGGGTAAAAGCATACGCTGGGTTCGGTCCCCAAAACGATGCCGCTGTTGTCACATACAGCACCCTCATCGATATCTATTAAAAAAAACGGGGAAAACAAAATGGAAAACAAAGAACAGTACCAAGCGCTCTGGGATAAATTATTAATATCTGGGTGGAGAAAGAACAAACATATGCTGGTAATTTTTGCTGAATTTCTGGCACAGGCAAACCCATCACACTTATGCGAAGGGGAATATGCCAACAATATAGCTGACGTAAATACATCTTTGGATTGGTTCGCGACTTTAGGGCTTAGAAGATGCTTAGATAGAAACAGAGCGGGGGATCTGGTATTTGGTGGGTACAACCGCCCTGCTCATGCTTTTGTATCTGATCGATGCACGCTACTAAACAATTGTTTATGGAACGATAAAAACTCCGAAGAAGAAATACTTGCGAGTATCAACTCTTTTAGATGGGTAAGAAGATCGCCAAAGGCCATATCAAAGCAGGCGAGAGAGCGTAAGGCGAGATTCAATAAAGAAGATCAAGTCAGAACTATCAAGGCCCGTAGTTTAACTAAAACCAACTGGAATATGGTGAGCTAAATGGAAGAGACAGAGCTAAGTATGGAAGAGGTGCAGACACTAATCTCTGCATCCTACACACAAGGCAGCGTTGATGTGTGTGACACACTAGTCCAAACATGGGAAAGTGTGATTGAAGATAATGGCGGCGAGAACGGGCTGTTAGATGTCGAGGGGCTGGTCACTGCAATAACCACCCTGAGAGAATATATCATCGCGACAATGAAGGCAGAGAACGAACAACGGGATCCTGAACATGCTAAGCACTGAAGAGCTACGGCAGAAAGCTGACAGTATCAAGGCCAAAGTTAAGCTAGATATGGATAGGACGTATAACAAGGGCGTCAAGGATGGGCTGGACTTTGCCACTGATCTGGTTATACAGGCAAGCGCATCTGGCCCAGACAGCATGGGTTATATTGATATCATGGATATACTAATCGATGCCAAGCATGAGAAGACTATCCTCGTACCAAAAGAGGGTATAGGGCTGTGAACGACTTAGCAAAAAGGTTATTGGCTGATATGGATGCGAGGGCATTGAGGGTATTGAATAAACGAGCTAATTTATTCCCACCAAAATTTCTCCCAGAACCATGGTACAGAATAGCTTGGTTGTTTGTCACAAGACAGGAAAGAACTGTTAATCCTGAGTGGGCCAGACTACAAAACCAGTTGATTAAGTTTAGGAGGCCGAATGTCGGATAAAAGGAACCCAAGATACGCTAAAGACTTCGACCCTAATTCACTGGTGGTGTTGAAGTGTGAATGGTCAAGTCTCTATGAGAAGTACAGGGAAAGAGGGCTGGAAATAGCTAGGCTTGAACGTGAAGCTCGCTTTGCAGATGGTGAAATTAGGACGGTTCATACAAACCTACTACACATGACTCAATTAGTAGAAAAGCTTAAAGAAAGTTCGAGACACTTACATCAGATGCAAAGGCAATAGAATGATCTTTGAAAGAGTTATAGCTGGGATGGGCTGGAACGCCCAAATAAATATGTTTAATCGGGTGAAGAAGACCCGTAAGAAATGTTTAGTGTTTGCGCTTAATGGCAAGCGAGAGGTCGTTACGCGCTCCATGGTGCAGGAGCACTTAAGGCCCATTGTTGCGTCTAACTTTGCCAAGATGAGGGCAGCGGTTGATCTGCTGAATTACGATAGATGATTAAGATAGAGACATACGGGGCATGGAAAGAATATTATGACAAGCATTAAAAAGCCAGCCAAGCGTAAAGCAGGTAGGCCAACAACATACACAGACGATATCAGTGATGAAATCTGCAATAGATTGGCAGGGGGTCAGTCACTACGTACAATTGTGCTGGATCCAAAAATGCCAGCGAGGACTACAGTATACGAATGGCTGCGGGTCAATGAGCGATTTGCCCTGAACTACAACGAAGCCAGAAATGAATCTGCTGATGCCGACTTTGAACAGATAGGCGATATTGCACAGGATGTATTGCGCGGTGACGTAGAGCCAAACGTAGCTAGGGTAGCAATCGACACGATCAAGTGGATAGCCGGCAGGAAGAAATCCAAGTACTCTGACAAGATGGTTATATCTGGAGACAAGGAGAACCCAGTCGAATTAATTTTGAAGGAAGTATCTGGTCGGACGTTAGAACCATCGAATGATGATTGATTTAAGCGACAGAGAGCTATTACTGCTAATCAACTCGGCTCATGAGAGGGCTATGAGGCTGCTGAATGTATGGACGGACATGGGGCAGAGGAATTACGCAAGCAGGTCGGGCAGGATGCCCACAGCGGATGATATCGATCATATGTGGGATGGACACATAGAACATTTAGAGCTGGTAAGGAAGTTAAGGGGGATGCGGGGTGATTCAGTTACGATGGAAGACTAAAGAGCGTGAGTCATGGGGATCACCTGTAGAGGGTCAGTATGTTTCCTTGCGTACTGTCGAGCAATACAAAGTGCTTGAGTATCGGGAAGTAGAATCTCTCTTTGGTCCGATCCTTACCGACTGGGCTGAAGTGCCAACAGTGGGGTTGAATGAAGAATGAGTAAAGAGGTAGTGGATGCTGGGTTAAAGCGATGCCCTTGTGGCGAAGTGCCTGCAAGCCTAGAGATGATAGATACTGGACAGGGGTTTAAGTGGATGAATGTTGTTGGCACCTGTTGTGGCCAGTGGTCTTTGGAGTTTAGGGCTGACTATCACCCCGACCCAGACAACCGAATGCCCTTAGCTATTGAGTGTTGGAATTCAGCAGACAGGTGTTGCGAATTGAATGACACCTAAACTACCCACTAACGAAGCAGAGTTAAAGAAATGCCTAGCGGATCCCGTATGGAGAATCACTAGTGGGTGCCTGTATAAAATAATGATCAAAGGTGATGACGGCGAAGAAAAGCTTGCCGTCCCATTTATTCCTAATGGCCCCCAGATCCAGATGATGGAGAACCTACACCATAGAAACATAATCCTTAAGGCTAGACAGCTTGGATTTACTACATTCATCGTCATCTATTTCCTCGACTGTGTTCTTAATAGGGACAATTGCAGAGCAGCAATAGTTGCACAGGATATAATCACTGCCCAAGGCATTTTCAGAGACAAGGTTAAATTCGCTTATGACAATCTACCGGACGGAATTAGAGCTGGATTTCCACTCAAGTCAGACAACAAGTCGGAACTGCACTTCGCCCATAACGATTCCGCAATTCGAGTGGCAACTTCGGCTCGTTCCGGAACTCTCCAATACCTTCACGTTTCCGAGTTCGGGAAGATATGTGCTAAATGGCCGGATCGTGCGCAGGAAGTCATCACGGGGTCAATCCCAGCCGTAACAGCCAATGGGGTCACGTTTATCGAAAGTACCGCAGAGGGTCAGGAGGGTCCATTCTATGAAATGACAACCAAGGCTGAACAGCTCAAACTGCAAGGCAAAAAATTATCCCCTAAAGACTATCGGTTTAACTTCTTCCCATGGTGGGTAGAGCCTAAGTATTCTATGGATGCCACTGATGTAATCATCACTCCAAAAGATAATGAGTATTTCGATTCTATAGAGGCTGAGGCCCAGTGTACTCTGACATTAAGACAGCGAGCGTGGTGGTGTTCGACAAGAGACACAGATTTTGGCGGCCAGCCAGAAAAGATGTGGCAGGAATTCCCATCGACATCCAAGGAAGCGTTCCAGCAGTCATCCGAAGGCTGTTACTACACTGTACAAATGACCAGTGTCCGTAAGCAGGGCAGGATAGGGCACGTAGCACACAGAACCGGTTATCCAGTAAATACATTTTGGGATATCGGGAATGGTGACGGTACCGCAGTCTGGCTTCATCAGCGGGTTGGACAATGCGACAACTTCATAAAGTTTATCGAGGGCTGGGGAGAGCCTTACGCCTACTTTGTTAATCAATTACAGAATACCGGCTACGTTTGGGGCAAGCACTACCTGCCACACGATGGTAATCATGAGAGGCAGGGCGAGAAAGAGAATATCTCTCCCAAGGTAATGCTAACTCGACTTGGATTAAACCCTAAGAACATTGTGATCGTGCCGAGAACTCCCGACATATCGCATGGAATACAGGTAACCAGAGATAAGTTTGCGACAGCTTGGTTCGACGAAACTGAATGTGCTGCCGGCATAATTCACCTCGATAGATACAGCAAAAAATGGAACGCTAGTACGGGTAGGTTTAGCGACACACCCAAACACGATATCCACTCAGAAGGAGCTGATGCATTCCGTCAATATGGGCAGGCGTATGACGGCGATGACTACAACCGCAAGAAGCCCCGCCCACCTATCCGCGCTAGAAAGCAAACAGACCGCTCTGTTGGTTATTAATCCTCTTTTATAAGCACAAATCCCTAGTAAATCTGCCCTATATGTGGTTTACTATATATGTTGGTGTCGCAAGGGAAGTGATGAGCCTAAGCGGTAGATCCTATGGTGGAGTCTATGGAGTCGTCCACACCAACTTTAATTCGGGAAGCGGTGGAGTTGTAGAGCCACATCGGTCTGTAAAACCGACGCGAGAGCTGAGTAGGTTAGAATCCTACCTTCCCGACCACAATCAACGGGGAGAACACAATGACCGATCCACGAGACTACAACAAATTTGATCAACCAGAGCATCTAGCTGATATGTTCTACACGCCTATATCAAAAGAGCATCAAAACCAAATAGATAAACATAATGCTGAAACTCGACTCAAAGAGATATTGTCCCCACCTGATGACAAGCCTCTGGATAGTAGTAGTAATGGGTATTTTAGGCGAATGAAAGAGCATAGGAGGGTCAATGCTGCGGTAAGACAAGAGCATATTGACAAGGTAGAGCAGGACAGGGCCAAGTATGAGGCTATATCCCCACTTGATCAGCAGGTAGGGGGATCTACTCCAAGCCAATATCGCAAGAGTTTAAGCCTACCCATGACCGCAGACAGGGCAATGTATCGTACTGTTGATGTTGAGGTGGGCGACATTAGTGATGTGTTTGATTTTGATGGTAATCAGAAGGATATTTTCAAGGCGCTATGCAGAGATAAGCACGATGACGATTATGACCTAAATAAGATTGTCTATTACGCCTTAAGAAATCGCTACAATAAAAGCGATAACGTATCTCACGCAGAATTTTGGAAGCAGTGCGTGGCTTGTGGCGTGGCCAAGGAGATTTAGCCATGACTCAATACTTTCAGGTAGGCGAAGAGGTTATCGTAGCGGTGCCAAATCAACCTCAATTCGACGGGCCGGCAATTGTTCTGGAGGCCGAGGCTCCGCATATTGTCGGCTGGACTAGTCCACACTGCGGACAGCATTGGCTGAAGGCAACCAGTCAGTATTCATACTGGCTCGACATATCTGCTATAGACAGAGTAGAGGGCTGGTCTGGGTATTTCGCTCAGTCATCACTACGGAAAAAACCCAAGCCATCGGATGATGCATTTGAGTCTATGATGACAGCAATTAAATCTGGTTTAATAACGGTGAAGATATGAAACACGTACACGCTGAGTTAATGAAACAGTACGCCGAGGATGCAATGACTACCGATAAGCCTTGGGAGTTGTGGGAGATTAACACTGGTAGTGGCCCTATCTCACTGTCAGACCATCCCGCATGGTCTATAAACGGCAAGTACCGACGCAAGCCCAAAACCATCAATATCAACGGCCTCGAAGTCCCTGAACCGTATAGAGGGGAGATGGAGATAGGCCAGAGCTATTACCATCCCAACTTTGAGAATGAGGACATTGCAAATAGCTACGTATGGAATGACGATACTGTTGATGTAAGGATTCGCGATAGGGGCTTACTACACCTAACCGAAGAAGCAGCAGAACTCCACGGCAGGGCACTTGCTAGCTTTACGGAGGTGGGGTGATGGATAGTGATACTTGGTTGATTCTGGTGCTTGGGTTGTTTGTTTTCCTGTTTGCTGGTGAGCCTGACCTACAAGACGCGCTGATACATTCGATTAACCCTCCTGTTTGTCAGGTTGAGGAGGTGAAGTGATGAGCAAAGGCAAGCATGGAACCAAGAGCCTGTCCAAGCTAGATGAGTCCGTAGTCAGGTACATACGTGAGAAGCGAAAGGTCACCCTGAAAGAAGTTAATAGCGTATTTGGCCTAAGCAAGACGCAATCATCGTGGGTAGTTCGTAAGCTGAAAGACCAAGCATCGGGGAAGGTCGCATTCAGTAGGGAGGGTAAGCATACCGTAGCGTGGGAGCTGGGCCAATTTCAGGCCAGTAGCGCACCGATCTACAACAGGGTGCAGCAACAGGCTAGGGAATCCTCCCCTTGGCCTATGAACGCCAGAGAGCGCTCTGTGTGCATCCTGAATAATCGACTGAATGAGTTATGGAGTGCAGCATGAACGAGATGATTTTCTGGGGCTTGGTTTTTGTAATGATATCCGCTCCAGCCATTAGTATTTTAGTCGTGGCGTGGTCAGATTGGCATATAGTACATGGGGCTATTGATATTGCTAAGGTGGAGAAGCGCATGCACGAACTCAAAGAGGAAAATATAAAGATGCGTAGAGAGCTAGAAGCAACATGGCCAGAGTGGAAGCCCAAGGGGCGCGATGATGAGTGATTGTCAGCACGGCCACTTAAATGTATGTAAAGATGGAATTATTCAGTGTAGAGACTGTCTAAAACTCAAGGACAAGAATGGATTATTTTATAAATACTGTGACCACAAAAATGTCTCAGATATCTGGGAGCTAAACCCATACCTTGGCAATCTGTGGTTGTTTGAATGTGATGACTGTGGGCAGAAGGCAAGAGCGTCCGAGGGTCCATGGGAAACAGTCTGGTAGGAGGATATAGAAATGAATGAGGTTAAGTTTAGGGCTTGGGATGGCGAAGCAATGCATAAAGATGTTTCTGTTATTCGTGGAGACGCAATAAAGAAAAACTATCATGGAACTGCGTGGACTAATGAGGCTCAAGCAGGTGCATTAATGCAATACACCGGAATAAAGGATAAGAACGGTGTTGAGATTTATGAAGGTGACATCCTTTCTGACGGCAAATTTAAGTGGTCAATCCAGTTCATTGATGGCGCATTTTGGGCGCGACAATCAGATAGGGCGTTTTTAACGAACATCGTGGAGCTTCAGCGTAAGAGACAGCTCGCTCTGAAAAAGGACTGCATTGAAGTCATTGGCAATATCTATGAAACATCTTAACGTATAGAGGGGATATAGAGTGTGCCACCAATAGAGCATATTGCAGCTATATGATCGTTTTATGAGACATATGGGTAGTATTAATACCGACTGAGCCAACAATTTGAACACTACAGTTCTCAAATCAACGGATTATGACACCTACAGTAACCAAAGAGAGATGAATATGAAGCTTACCGCAAAACAAATAGAAACAATGGACAGCATACACGAAGCACGCAGAGCAGTGGAGGCCACAACAAAGATAGCGCTGTGCTTTGCGGCAAATCGAGAAGAAACATTGCTAAAAGATGAGTCTGAATGGTGGGCAGAAATGTCGAAAATATACGGCTTCGATTTACGCGAGACTGATTGGACGCTTAAGCGGGTCAACGGGGAAGTTACTATTGTGGAAGCAGAACCAACTTAAAACTTAAACTGGAGTAAGAAAATGGCAACATACGGAATCGGATTATCAATCGATGTAACAGCAATCGACAAGAGCCGTTTAGTTAAACACAAGAACGGTAAAACGTATTTAAACATGACGGCATTTGTAGATGTCGATAACAAGGATCAGTACGAAAATAATGGCATGATCACTCATAGCAAGCGACAGGACGAGGCCAAAGATGCCAAGACTCCTATACTGGGTAACGCCAGTGTGTTTTGGACTGATGGTGCACAACCCCAACAACCCCAACAACAGTATCAGCAGGCTCCTCAGCAGCAGGCACATCAAGAAAACTTTGATGATGACATCCCTTTTTAGGAGATAATGATGAAGTTAGAACATAAGCACGTATACCAGCCAGCCAGCATAGTACTCGAAACAATCGAAGAGTATAAAACGTTTATGGAGCTGATTGACTACGTTACTGGTGACATTCCTCCCAATGAGGGAGTGAGAAAGCTTGCAATAGAATTATCTAACGCTAACTTTGAAAACTCTTGGCTCAATGAGGAGTAGAAACTGGGGCCATGGCAGGCAGAGGTCATTCGTTATGATGGTCGTTGTCTGCTCTAGCGGTATCAGGCCCAAGGATCTGGTGGCGTCTAGGCTAAGCTCTAGGGGTAAGGGGTCAAAGTTAAGGGTGTTTGATGAGTTTGATCCAGCTAGGTGGGGATCCGCATGGTTTTACAATAGGAGCAAGTTATGACAACAGCGATCATAGGGTTCTTGGTATCAGCATTAATATTTATGTTGTGCATGGGAATTATCAAGACAACCGAGAGTCCAAGTGAAATGCCAGCGCTAACATTGTTTAGTCTGGTGGTATGTATGGTGAGTTCAGTCCTAAGCATGGCGATCAATGGCCTATGGTTAGGCTTTCTTTGTTTTATAATGTGGACTAATTAGGAATAAATTATGAGTGAGAAAAACAATTCAAGAAGCGGCGGTATAGGTGTTCTGGGTTTATTGGGCGTAGTGTTCGTGACGCTAAAGCTAACGGGCGTAATTACGTGGTCGTGGTGGTATGTCACTATGCCTTTCTGGGGCGGCTTCGCTATAGTGCTGGGTGGCATAGCGATTATGTTTACGGCGGCGGCACTGATTAATGGCTGGAATTTAATGAAAGGGAAGCTGAGATGAAGATATCAGTAGATCTTGAGACAGATGGGTTTGTTGTTCCTACATCTGTTATTTTCTGGAGGGGAGAGGATCTCATAAAAGTACCACTACGCGACCTGCAATATGAACAGATGGTTGAGCTTGTTGCAACGTGGCAGAAGAAAGTCTGGGAGGTGTATGAATCTACCGCAGCCGACAAGAGGACATTGTGGTAAGATGTAGTTTTAGATTGGAGAATACTATGGGCGAAGTAATTGAGCTTGAGACCGCAGGAAGTAGGCCACACTCGGTCAACCTAGTGCTGGCAATACAGACGGTTATTAATGAGATAGCCCCAGAGCATATGACGGCCCTTGAAGTGTTGGGCGTGCTTAGTTACATTACTATGGACTATCATGAGAAAGCTTTATCCATGTACATCGAGGTAGAAGAGGATGACTAAAGAGCGGGATCAGTATTCGGAGTTTCTGAAGGATAAGATCCGTGATGACTTCGAGATATTGCAAGGTACGCCTAACAACCGAATAAAAAGATATATACACGAAGAGATGGTGCGGTTAGCAAAAGAGACCATGACCCTCCAAAGGGAGGCGACCAATGAAGTTCTCGATGACTGACTTCCTCAAGACATTTTGGGCCAGAGTAGACGAGCGTGACCGGCAGACCAATGGTTATGACTTCCTTGACGCTCTACCAGAGCAGCATATCTTTGGAGCGGCAACAACAAGAGTAGAACCATGGATAGATCAGGAATGGGACAACTCAGATATAGAATGGACATTTGATGTCGATGGATGGATGCGGGAGCTTAATGAGGACGGTGACCCTAAAAGAGAGTTCTTATGGAATGACAGGGGTGAAGTATTGGCCAGAGAAGAGAATGTAGTCTACGTGAGGTTTAAACGAAAATGAGCTTTGTGCCCATTAGCCAATACGATATCCAGAGCCTTAATGACTTATGTATAGGTTGCGTCGAATCGTTCAGGCTAGTTGAGACAAGGGACGACTGGCGCTGGCAGATTAAGAAGAGTAAGTGGTATCTAGGCTCCAGAGGATACTTTGATGAAGTAAGGTCTCGCCTTCCTTGTCGTAGAGATAGATTAACCAAGAGGGGTAGAAAATGAGCATGGATCTAGGGTTAGTAGAGTTAATTATATTTAAAAGCGAAGACGGTGCCACATGGGATGTAGTCCCTCCAGATGAGGTGCCAGCTAAGATTAAAGACTCACCGCATGTAATCGAATACCTCGAAGGTGGCATGGTCGCACAGTTTCCTGACGAGACTACACTGTACATGGCGCTCAAGAACGGCATAGGAGGGTCTGTGCCAACTGATAAGATTAAGTTGATTGAGGGGATATAGAAATGGGTAATATTATTGAATACGGTAAATGGTACTGGATAACAGACCCGCGAGAAGGGGACGTGTGGTATCCCATATTCGCCCAATCCACCGAGTTTTATATGATGGATGGCAAGACACTCCCTGTCACCGATCTGGATGGGTTAACTGTTGTTGAGGCTGCGATGCCGGTAACGTCTTAATAGAGGGGATATAGAAATGAATGACTACCAGAGGAAGCAATATGCCCTTGAAATTGATTGGCTGCAAAAAGAAATTGAGAAGCTGGAAAAGATCAGGAAATCTAGGCCGCGAGTGCATAAACAAATTGATCAATACAGGCATCAAATTAGACAGAAACAATATGAAGTAAGTTTAGGTGTATAACGCATAGAGGGGATATAGAAATGTCATCACGATATATACAACATCCAATGGAACAGAGTTTTTCTGATTACGAAAAAAGGAAAAGGCGTGAAGGGATGGCAAAAGCTCTGGAATATAGTTTGCTAATATCTGAGTGCGGATGTCGATTTGAAGACCATGATTCTAATACTGTTTTGCTTTGTGAAGAATGTAGCAAGCTGACTTGTCACAACAAATAACGTATAGAGGGGATATGAAATGACTGACGAAAGGTATCTAGCGCTGGAACGTACTGGAGAAAAGCTAACAGATGCAGAGCGTAAAGAGGGCTGGCATTATTGCTGCGAATGGGACGGGCTTTTGATTAATAAGAGTTGGCCTGAAGCTGAATGCTGCACCTGTAACGTAGAGGAGACATAAAATGACTGACGCAGAGAGATTAGAGATATTAAAGCAGGCTATGTACCACATAAAAGACCATCAGGATGTTGTATCAAGGGGTAATGTTCAGCTTTCAGCCACTTGGCACATTGCCAACAATGCTTTGCTTGATTGTTGGTTGCGAGCAGAAACCGACAACGAGGTTAAGCAGAAATGAAACCACCACAAAAGCTACACCCAACTCTTGCGGCCGGCAGGATAGATCAAAACAAGATAAACCACAGCGGCACTACTGCCCATGAGATCATCCGATACCTTGAGGACGAGATAGAGACATTGCGTAAGAAAAACGACAAACCTCTTGATGAGTTCAAAACAGCTTGGTTACGTGGTAGAATAGCTGAAAATCGTACACTATTAGCAAAGATTAAACCAAACACTGATGTAAGTGTAGAAAACATGAGCAGATCATAGGGGGCAAGATGACGGAAGAAGACACAGGCGCACCGGAACAAACACAGGAAGAAGTGGACGCACAGGCAGCGGCTGAAGAGCAGGCTGCATTCGCGCTTGAATTCGCTAACGAGTCTGATGGTGTTCCTGACACTCCTGATGTTGACGACACTGATGTCGCTGACATAACCGAAGACGTTGAATCCAAAGAAGAAACTGACCAAGCTAGTGATGAAAGTGACCAAGCTGAAGAACCCAGCTTATCAGAGCAAATGGCAGAGATGCGTAAGACCATCCGTCAGATGCAGGGTAAGAACGGTGAGCTGAAGGCGCGTATACAAGAGCTGGGAGCAAAGCCTGCGGATCCTGTCGAAGCCAAAAAGCAGCTAAAGGAACTATTGGATAGCGATGAAGAGCTGTCAGAGCTGAAAGAGGAGTTCGCTGAATTCCATAACGGTATCAATAGGGCAGCAGAGATAACCAAGCAAGATATCTTGTCAGAGATTGTTATCCCTGAGTCGATGTCGGAAGATGAATTCAATTACCGGCTAGATATGCGTGAGCTAAACAAGGCGCATAAGGACTGGAAAACAGATGTAGGTACCGAAGAATTCTATGAATATTTGTACGCTGAAGGCCCGCCTATTGCAGAAGCTCTGCGATATGAAGAGGCAAAACGTGCAAAAGATCCAGAAGCTGGTATAATGATGGCTACTTTTTTAGAGCAGTACCCTGAATGGGCTGACTCGAAAGGCCGATTGTATAACAGCAATCAGGTGTCTGACGCCAAAGAAATGCTCGACCAGTACAAAGAACATCGTGCTGCTCCAGCTAAAAAGGCTAAGGCAAAAAGAGATCGTCTAAGCATGAACACTGCTGCAACCAAGAGTTCCAGCGAGGGTGAAGCTAGACGGGATCAGACAGCACATGAGGCTTTCTTAGAAGGCTTTAAGTAAGACACAGTTGGCGCAATAGCCCCGACAAATATAAACAAACGACTCCATTGTCCTTTGTAAAATTGGTCTCTCCTTGTGGGAGTATTTTTTATTAATTGGATTAATGGAGTTTTATCATGGCAATCCAAAATTTTAACACTGAAGCGGCCCGAATTGGGAAGCTCAAAGGCGCGATATTAAAGCACGCAATCCCCTCTGAAGTGCTGGGCATCACAGGCTCAATGCACAAGATGGGCAAGAATCAATCCGACACGATCATCTTTCGTCGTTGGCTTCCTTATGGTGGTGCTACAACTAACGCTACTACTATCAACGAGTGGGTAGTGGATGAGAACGCTCATCTTACAACTGAAGGTGTTACACCTGATGCTGATACCCTAGTTCCACAGGACATCACAGTTAAGCTTCGTCAGTATAGCTGCTTGTATCAGTACTCTGATAAGACAGCAGATCTCTACGAAGACAACATTCCTGAAGCTATGAAAGTTCAGTGTGGTGAGCGTATGGGTCTTGTTCGCGAATTGATTCGCTACGGTGCTTTGAAAGGCTGTACTAACAAGTTCTACTCTGGTGGTACTACTCGACTAACTGTTGACGAAGCTGTTTCTTTGGGCAACTTGCGTAACGTCACCCGCTCTATAGCTGGTAACGAAGGCAAGATGATCACTAAGATCCTTTCTGCTTCACCCGACTACAACACTGCTCCAGTTGAAGCTGGATACTTGGTGTTCTGCCACAGCGATTGTGAGAACGACATTCGAGAGCTTGCTGGATTCACAGCGGTTTCTGAGTATGGTTCACGCAAAGTAATGCACTCATTAGAGCTAGGTTCTACTGACAGATATCGTTTCATCATATCTCCTCAGTTAAAGCCTATCACTGATTCAGGTGCTGCTGTCGGGACAACTGGTCTGGTTACTTCTGGTACATTGGTTGACGTTTATCCAATGATCATCGTAGCCGAGGATGCATGGGGCGATGTCGCTCTACGTGGTATGGACTCTTTCGAGCCTACTAGCATTCCTGCAAACCAGAAAGACAAGAATGATCCTCTGGGTCAGCGTGGTTACATTGGTGCTAAGTTCTACTCTGCTTCTTTCGTTCAGAACGATGGATGGATGGCAGTGTTAGAGTGCGGTGTTACTGACCTTTAATCGAGTCGAGGGCTTAACGGCCCTCTTTATTAATTTATAGAGAGAGATAAGATCATGGGATCTCAAAATTTTTACAACGGGATGACTCTCAGTGTAGCTAAGGCTGGATTGGCTGCTGGTACTACCAGCACTTATACTACCGCTGCTGCTACTGCCGGTTTCATCGAAGGTGTATTTGCAACTGCTCTGGCAGCTCAAACTAACACCGCTACACCAACTACTGACGCATCAGGTGACGCATTCACAGCTTTGGCTGCGAGTGAGGCATGTGTATTCGTCTTCGGTATTGTTGCTGCTGGCACCATCGCAGTTCAACAGGGTCCGGTAGTTGCAATGGATGCTGACACTGATGAGCCTCTGTTTAACCTAGAGTTTCCTTCAGTTCTCGATACTGTAATGCCTTTCGGCTACGCAGTTATTAAGAACGGAAGCACTGGTTCGGCATGGACTTTCGGCTCAAGCAACTGGACAGCAACTGGCGTTGTTGACACATACAGTGACGTAGGCTCTATGCCTTTCCGTCCAGTATCTGTATAAACCCTTCGTTCCCCTGCTTCGGTGGGGGTTACGCTATTCTTATAGGATAATACCATGAGTAGATTACACGATAGACAAGACAAATTAACCATCACAGATTATCTGCGAATGGGCAAGACTTCTAAAATTAATGTTGTTAATGCCGATGGCTCTACAACTGAAATTGACATGACTGAGTTGAAGCAGTTGAGCAAAGCCGACTTAATTGAGGTGGTTACTACCACTAACGTTATCGAAGCATCTGAAACTGGAAAGACTTTCATTCTAAATACAGCTACTGCATTCGTAAGCACATTGCCTGCGCCTGCTGCTGGATTAGAGTTCACTTTCCGTATTGGTGCTACAGAGCCAACAACTTCACACACAGTTGTAACTAACGCATCTGCTAACATCATCAACGGTAACTTATGTTCACCTGAAGATGCTGCTGGTAGTGTATCGGTTGCAGTGGATTCTGATACTGTCAGTTTCATTGCGAGCAAAGCATTGCATGGTGACTACGCTCACTTCTGGTCTGATGGGACTAACTGGTACCTAGACGGTATGTGTTCAGTTCAAGATGGAATGACAGCTACACAAGCAAGCTAATCTTAGGGGCTTAACAGCCCCATTACTTTACGGGGATCAATATGACCACAGCAAAGAAAGAACCCAAGTTGACGATAGCCAAAGTTGCAGAGAATTTGGACAAGGTTGTCGAGAATACTGATAACGCAATGACTGAGTTGCGTGAAACAATTAACGAGCAGGGCGCGGTTAACAAAGCCATACTCGAAATGCTCAAGGCGAAGGACACACCTGTAACAGTCCGAAAGGAAACAGATGCTCGTTCGTTTGATCTGGGTGAAGGCACCAATGTAGATACGGTGGACAGCGATATCATACAAGGTACATTTGATATCAACTCTCCCCAGTTCCAAGACAAGATGAAGATAGAGCGGTTCATGCAAGAGATGGTTACGATTCATATACATGAGTCTAACAATGATCTTGAGGTTGAGACCTTTATGGTGTCAGTGAACAACAAGAAGCACTTCTTCAACTTCGGTGAGACTAAGGCCGTCCCTCGATATATTGTAGAGACATTGGCCAGAGCAAAGCCAGAGACATTTAACAACGTAGAGAAGTTAGATAGGCATGGTAATGTATTTACTGAGAACAAAGGAACAAGAGGCTTACGCTATCCTTTCTCGGTAATGCAAGATACTCCTGTTGGTCGGGCATGGCTTCAGGTCGTTTTACGACAGAAGTAATATTAATTGGTTAGGCCCGTTGTCTCCATAGGCTAGGGGTCAATAGGCGTAACGAATGGCTACTTTTTTACAACTTTGTCAAGACACTGCACGCGAGGCTGGTATCTCTGGTACTGGCCCCGTCACCACTATAGGGCAGACAGGCTTGAATGCCGATGTCGTTCGGTGGGTTAAGAACGCATACACTGAGCTACAAAACAGGAACGGCGGCCACTGGCGCTGGCTCCGACACGAATTCACACTCCCCACCGTTGATACTGTTGATACCTATGCATGGGATCAAGCTGTAGACTCAACCACTGGGAACCCAATCACTCGATTCTCTGAGTGGCGTTTTAATGATAAGCGCACCCCACCAAAGATCTACCTTACTTCATCTGGAGCAGGCACCCAAACTTGGATGTCAGTTGCTCCATGGGATTGGTTCCAGCAAATCTACAAGATAAGCAATCAGGTTGACTCTTACCCTGCCCACATTACGTTTAATCCACAGGATGAGATCGTTGTAGGCCCAGCTCCTAATGGTCTGTACACAATCACCAGTGAGTATTACAGATCACCTCAGATCCTTGCTTTAGATGCTGATGTGCCAGAGATGCCGGTACAGTTCCATAATCTGATTGTTTGGCTTGCACTGGAGCATTACGGGTATCGTCAGTCAGCACCAGAAGTGTTAGAGCACTCTGAGAAGATGACCCGAAAGTATATGCGGCAGCTAGAAAGGAACCAGTTAGAACAGTTCTCATTAGCGAGGCCATTAGCATAATGTTCAAGCGAAAGCGTAAGTTTCCTCTGCCTCAAGTCAAGACGGATTACATTTCGTTTGGCGAAGGCCTAGACACCGAGACTCCTCAATGGGATGTGCCCCAAGGTAGACTCAAGTCATCAAAGAATTACGAGATTGGTGTTCGTGGTGGGTATATTGATATCGAGGGATATGAAAGATTCGACGGTAACCCCAAGCCTTCCGATGCAACCTACGCAGTAATCGACGTAACAATATCCGGTGATTTCTCCGTAGGCGATACGATCCTACAGGAGACCTCTGGGGCCACTGCTGTTGTCCTCGCTGTTGTCACTACTACTACGCCTAATTACTTAGTCATAACGAAGATCACAGGCACGTTTGATGCGACCAGTGATTTGCTGGTGCTGGGCAGTGATGTGTGGACCGACCCCCCAACAACCATTGGGACTCACTGGGTAGATAACGGAGGGGGCAGTTATACATACACAGGTGACGGCTCGTACAACATCTTGGAGATGAGCGGGTTAACGAACGAGCAAGTGTTTGTTAGCTTTACGGTCGCAGGAATATCAGGAGCCGGCTCCGCTGATGCTGGCGCACCCACCTACAGCTTCACAACTAACGGGGCCCACTCATCGATACAAACCCTTGACGCCACATCGATTACTTTCAAGCGCTCTAGTGGAGTTGTTAGTTATACTATATCTGGCATCTCAGCACTATCTGCACCAACAGAAGGTACCGCTGCATCGCTGGCTGTTGTTGGTGGTGCGCCATCAGCTCAATTAAATGGACAGTATCTAAACCTAGCTGCCGATGAATATCGTGGTGATATTGCGGTGGCCGCAGGTAGCGGAGATATCCTTGGCATAACCATGTTGAATGATGTGGACTATTGCTTCAGGAATAACGCTGGTGGTACTGCTGCGGATCTATTCAAGTCTACCTCTTCGGGATGGACGCAAATACCTTTAGGTTACGAGATATCCTTCACATCTGGTGGAACAACTGTGCCAGCGGTCGGTGATACGATCACAGGCGATGTCTCTGGTGAAACTGCTGTATTGACCGGCGTAGTGTTAGAAAGCGGTACATGGGCTGGAGGCGATGCTGTAGGCAGGTTTATTTACCTTACTCAGTCAGGAGCATTCCAAGCGGAGGGTTTAGAAATAGCCGCAGTTAATGTTGCCACTATCGCGGCAGACGGTACTGCAATTACATTAAGTCCATCTGGCCGATATGAAATGGTGATCAATCAGTTCGGTGGTGAGGCCGCTACGCAAAGAATATATGGTTGCGATACGGTCAATAGAGGCTTTGAATTCGACGGGACTACTTACATTCCAATTGACACAGGGATGACAACCGATACGCCTACGCACGTCATAGTGCATAAGAATCATTTGTTCTTTTCCTACGGGGCTTCTGCTCAGCACTCAGGTATCAATACTCCTTACGAGTGGACCCCAGTGTCAGGTGCTGCTGAATTGGCAACAGGCGATACGATAACTAACTTCGTGGCTGAACCCAGCTCACAGTTAGGATCCGCTCTAGGCATACACAACCGAAACACAATACACATATTATATGGATCATCCTCTTCTGACTGGGAGCTTACAAAGTACCGAGGTGAAATAGGATCATATCCTTACACTGCCCAGAGCATGGTGCAGACAGTATTCCAAGATGATCGTGGTATTGCCCAGCTCAGAACGGCTCAAGACTTTGGTAACTTCCAACACTCTACATTAACAAGAGATATCCAGACTGCGTTCGACAGTAAGAAAACGTTAGCTGTTGCATCGTGCATTGTTAGGGACAAGAACCAGTACAGAATATTTTACTCAGACGGTACTGCCTTCTATATCACAATGGATGGAGATACTGTCCGTGGTATAATGCCCATTCTGCTTGATCATGTTGTCACCTGTATGTATTCGTTAGAGGATAGTGCTGGTAATGAGGTGATCAAGTTCGGGTCCGATGATGGCATGGTCTACGAGATGGATAAGGGCACATCCTTTGATGGGGATAACATCGATGCGTTTATGTTCTTCCACTTCGCTTACAGCAAGTATCTGCGGTACATCAAAGACTATCTCGGTATTGTGTTTGAAGTAAGTGGTAACGGGTATGCAGAATACAGTTTCTCTTACGAGTTAGGCTACGGATCTGCTGATATACCTCAGCCGGTGGCCGTGGATATTACTGCTGCTCTCTCGGAGTCCCGCTGGGATATCTTCGATTGGGACTCATTCATATGGGATACACAGTCTCTATCACCGAAAGCAGAGGCACTACATGGCAGCGCAGAGAACATAGCGTTGATCATCGTTAAAGATTCAGATTACTTCACACCGATGAGGCTGTCAGGTGCGACACTTCGGTTCACTACAAGAAGATTATTGAGAGAATAAGCTATGACATATACAGCAACAGGCAATCCAGCTACATTAGCATCTGGCTCCTCCTCTGCAATCAGGGATGAGTTCACGCTGATTGAGACAGAGCTGGGCGGGTATCCTGCGGTAGCAGACATGAACATGGCCCAATACGCTACTGACGCTAGTGCTTCGGGTGCGCTATACGTTCTGACCACCAACGAAGATCTTGGATCATACGTTGAAGGGATGTCAGTTTGGTTTGAGGCTGCATACACAAACTCAGGAACTACGTTAGTTAAGGTTAACGGTGGTGCTAGTGTGGCCATTAATGACTACGCTGGGACAGGCATTGCCGCAGGTGTAATTACTGCTGGCGATATGGTTACCTTAACCAAGACTGCCGGTGCAGGATTTCAGGTTATAACTCTGGGACAACTGGCTGCTAGTGAAGCGGCCACTGCTGCTGACGTGGTAACCACAAACGCTGATGTCGTGTTAACAAACGCTGATGTGGTATCAACAGGAAACGATGTAACCGCAACCAATGCCGATGTAGTGACAACCAATGCCGATGTTGTTCTGACTAACGCAGATGTCGCTCTGACCAATGCTGACGTTGTTACGACAAACGCCGATGTAGTTACCTGTGCAGGACACGTTACAGACTCTGCCGCTAATGCTGCACTGGCTGCGACTAACATTGCCACTATAGGGACATCGACAACATCCAATAGCATAGGCACTGGCGCAAAGACATTTACAGTTGAGTCATCAAAAGAATTCGCTATTGGCATGGAGCTGAAAGTGGCTGATGATGCTGCGCCTACTACAAACTACATGATAGGCATTGCAACAACTTCGTTTACTGGTGATGGCAGTCTTGGGATCACAATTCAAACCGCTGTAGGTTCAGGCACTAAGTCAGCTTGGACTATAACCACTGCCACTGCTGGAACTCCAGAAATAATCCTAAACGACAACACTGTTGGCAAGATACCTGTATCAAGCCTTACTGGAGATTTTGTTACATATTATAGAACTGGTAACGCCCCGCTAATGGATAATCTTGTTATGGGGCTGTATGCGGCTAACGATGTATTTATCGCCCTAGATTACGGCAACTCAACAACAACTTTACAGACATCTGCTGACGGGATCACTTGGACTGACAGGACTTCAACACTCACACAAGGATGGTGTTATGCGTGCTGGACAGGTACAAAGTATGTCATCTCATCTACTGTAGGAACAGAGGATGTTGATTCGTCTACTGACCTAGCTACATGGGCAACCAAAACAACAGTAGGCGCATCTGGCACAGTCACAGGGCTTGTGTCTGACGGAGCAGGAACAGTTGTCAGGACTAACAATACTGGTGCCCAGAGTGAGTTTAGTACTGACGATGGCGATACATGGGGGTCATGCACAACCTCTGTAACCTGCACCGCCAAGACTGGGGTATTTTATGTGGGGTCTAATTTCATTGCGGTGGATGGTGCTGGCGCACTTATTTGGCATTCTGCTGACGGAGATACTTGGTCATCGTATACGACAGTCGGGGAAATGGAGACTCCTGAAGCTAGTTGGCAAATGCCCGATGGGTCTCTGGTGATTAAGAATACGGTGGAAGAATACTTTACTTCATCTACTGGCCTAACTAGTAGCTGGACTTCGCTAGGATTCGGCCCGACAGACACAACCGGAGATCTTACGAAGATTAACGATGTGTACGTGTTTTTCAAGCGGTTAATACCGGCAACAGTTAGTAACGAAACACCATCGATTTTAACAAGCACTGATTTTGTTACATGGGTCGAGCGAACTACTCAGGGTGCTGCCGTCGAACGTGCTGGTCCGTATCGTGGCAACGCAACGCTTACAGATGGAACTACAATTTTTCAGTCACCTGAACAGCCTGATGGGGGATCTGGAGTGAGTTACGTTAAGCATGGAATATTAAATCTTTCATCAGAGGGTATATTTAGATGAGTTACGCTTTTAATCAATATGGTTGGTATGCTGGTGAAAGCCCCACAAATCGGGGTACATCAATACCACCGTCACACACATCAACTACTGAAGTGGTTGGAGAGATGCGATGCATGTGGACTGAAAAAGGCTGGGTTGATTTGCCTTATTTTGCCCCTCCTGTCAGAGCAGACAAAACTATAGATTCGCTAAGGAGCAAGTTAGCCAGTAGGCAGAATGAAGAAAGGAAAAAACCCTATATCTTGAAGGGGGTTAAAGTTGGAGCTGACGAGCTTGAGGTAATCAGTGATCTTCTGGAAGGGACCGGCACTAAGAAGTTTAGCTTCCGAAACGGATCTATGACACTAACGGCGGCAAACAGAACTGCGGTAAAGGCTGGTGTATCCACTAGGATACAGGCGGTGCATGATCGTGGTTACGACATTGTTGAGGCGGTCAAGGCTATGTCTGGCAAAGAAGCTAGGATTGCCAAGTTTTATGAAGAGATTAATCAAGGGTGGCCAGTATGAAATATATAGTCTTCGCAATCATCATTGCATCATTAATTGGAGGGTGCGGTGTTATAGGGACATACAAAAGAGAAGTGCGGGTAGCAGAGACAGAAGCTGCCAGAGAAGTTGCAGATAGCGCATTGTTTTTTATCTGTGGTGCCCCTCTAGCAACTGTCAAAGAGAGGCTGGCATCGGATTCTCGTCTGGCAGGCTGGTATATAATGTGCGGATTTGATCTTCCTTCTTATACATTAGTCGAGGATTAAAATGTGAGAAAGTGGCTGGTAATTCTCGTACATGGATTTAATGTGTATGACGGTGGCAGACAATCCACCGCCAAGCTACGGCCATTTTTTGCAGAAGCTGGCATTCCTTATTTAATGATGGAATATAAGCATTGGAACCCGATTAGCTCAAGACGAGGCAATGATAAGCTTGCCAAGAAATTAACAAGGGCCGCTGTGGCCGCTCAGTTGGCCGGCTACACAGTTGTAGCTGTAGGGCACTCTAACGGGTGCGCGATCATACATCGTGCTACCACAACCTACCACGCTCCGATAATCAAGAGTATTTACATAAACCCAGCACTGATCTCTACATTTTCGGCTGGTCACTACGTTGAGGAGTGTCATATCTGGCATTCTCCCAGTGATAACCCAGTTCAGTGGGCCAAGTGGCTTCCTTACTCTGCGGTAAGGCCTTGGGGTGAAATGGGGGCAATCGGATACACAGGCTTAGATAAACGATGTATTAATCACAACAAACAGACGGATTACAGGGTATCGAGTAAGTCGCATAGTGATGTGTTCGCAACAGATAAACTGGCATACTTTGGCCGCAAGATAGTTGAATGTGTTGTATAAAGTCAAAGGGGCGTAGATAGTGTATAATGCACACAATGTAATTGGAGTTAAAAATGGGTAAGTATACCTCAGATATTTATACGCCGACCAAGAAGTCTAATAAGACTCCAATGGCTCAGCGCGTACTAGATCAGCAGAACGCTGAAGCACTCAAGAACGCTGTGCCTG
>Ga0315336_1000956_pt1 | contig 63756 bp, 57 predicted proteins | sample ASW5metaG_FD_204512 | JGI IMG/M metagenome (GOLD analysis project Ga0315336, IMG submission 204512) | Ammonia-oxidizing marine archaeal communities from Monterey Bay, California, United States - ASW #5 | ecosystem: Environmental > Aquatic > Marine > Intertidal zone | place: USA: California... | reverse complement strand
TGGCTCTTTTTACTTTTTGGGACTCAATGTGTAGACTGAAGAGCTTGATACATGTTCGAATTTGCCGCATAATGCCTGCTTACGAGCGTGTGGGGGGGGCTTGCCCCAACCTGAATGGGTGGGACATTTTCTGTGAAAATCTTGTTGAGGCCTTTTTTGCGGTTTTAATATAATGTACTATGCGAGGGAAGGCCCTAGGAATTTGGTATGGAGTGCGGTAAATTTGTGCGGTTCGGATATGATAATAGTTGTTCAGAGTGGATTGCTCTGAACCGTAGATATTCTGGTACTACGATGCTTTAGGGGGTGTGAGCATGGATGTGAGACTCTTCGGTGGTCGGCTTTTGTTTTTTGCTGTTGCCACTTTGTTCCTTTCTGCTTTTCTCTTGGCCCCCCGAGATGGGTTTACCCAAGAGGCCTCGCGTTTTCGTTTAGGAAGCCTTGAAATTCATCCGGGTGTCGATGTTTCCGTTCAAAGGGATAACAATATTTTCAAATCCAATTCATCCGCGAAAAGCGATACCATTCTCACATATGTACCGGAAATAAATTTTGATCTTAAAATCCCCGACTCTAAAGAGAGCAGTATCACCGCTGGTCTGAAATATGAAATCATAGACTTCGATAAGTTTGGTGGTGAGGATGTTGAGAATTTGACTGCCAAGGGAGGTTTGAAGTTAGAAAGAATAGACGGAAACGTGTATTCGAGAACAGACGCCCAATGGCTCGATACCTCCGACGCTTCCTCCAGCGAAACTCAGAGCACGACTGGGCCCCGTACCCCGCGGACAGAGGGGAAGATCGATACCAAATTGGGGGTTGGTGGATATGATGATGAACGTCAATCAAAAAGCCACCTTCAAGTAAGTGCCGGGCTGACCCGAAACCGCTATGATCGTGCGGCTCAGAACCGTCTGGAAAACAATGAGACTCGAGGCGGAGTTATTGCCGAAAGAGCCATTTCACCAAAAACTAGTCTTAAATTAGTCTATGAGTTCGTGCGGACCCGATATATTAATCGTGCCTCGACTGCTCAGAATGATGATGCACGTTCTCACTCTCTCCGAGCGGGAGTATCTCTTCACCCAACAGCAATGATTTCAGGTTCTGCCACAGTTGGTGCGGTGCGAAAATTATTCGATAGAAATGATTTGAACGACGGATCTTCCCGTGACACGACCGGGGTCAGCGCAGATATTGATTTAACTTGGGAAGCGCGTCCGTCCAAAACTAAGGTAAATGTTACCTTTACCTCCGGAATTGAAAATGCGTCGTCTCCCGGGCAGTTTGGATTCAGGAATTGGAAGATCGGCGGGAAGTTGACACAGGGACTCTTTCTTATCTCAGACAACTTGGAGTTGAGTTTTTCTCCTTCGATATCGACCGACGCATTCATCAACGACTCCAGCAATCGGAAGGATAACCTCCTTACAATCTCGACGGACATAAAATACTCGTCTCCTTCGAAGAGGTTGCCCTGGTTCGCGACGGTTTCTTATGCGCGAGAGAGCAAGACGACGAACGTAAATAAAAGTTCCACTGAGTACAGTCAGGCAGAATATGGACTCAAGATGGGTGTTGTTTTCTAGATAAAATTGCAGAAAAAATGAATCGGGCAGAGTTTGTTCCTCTGCCCGATTTTTTTTTGGCAGAATTGATAACTGCTTCCAGTATATCTTGGGCCATCTTGATGGACTTCAAGTGTTATTTCGACTGAATGCAGGATATGGGCGCATGCTGTTAATATCGCGAGGTTTCCAGATGGGGGATTTTCTGGAAGCCCTCTTCCGTATTCCTTAACGAAAAGACTTCCGCTAAGGCCCGCTGCCATTTAGTGCAAAAATAACGTGTGAGTTAATTTTGTACATTGAGTGTTTATTTTGATGACATGAGATTGAGAGATGAATCCTATTCTACAATCCCATTAAGTTTTGGGAAGAAAGGTGCTCTCGAGTCCTTTGAAAAATTAATCTCGAAGCTGTCCTTCTGTTATGTCGAGAATTTATTATCACGTTCTTCGGGGCTAAGAACCTAGCTGAATGTGATTTACCAAACAGAGGACAAGTAAGTTGCATCTGAAATCCCCAAGAATTTTCTTATGGAAAAATGTGTTGTCTGGAATGTCTACTACATTGACTGCCCGCCTTGGGACCGGGTGGCCCTCTGAATTTTATGTGTGGTTGGGGGTCTACATGATCAAGCTCAATATACCTCTTGCGGCACGAAAACCGTCAACGAAACCCTTAGTCTTAAAGTTGAATGAAAGAGCGCACATTTAGCCGACTGGGTCTATCTTCGTACGTCGCTGAAGCGTTGTATCACGCTGGTGAAAGCACATTTTGTCTGGTGCTTGGCTCGGTATCGGGTGAGCTTGTATCTTCCTTTTGCATCGAATTGAGGAATTAGGCTGGATCTTTGGTCCCATACAGATTGAAGTTAAGGATGGTTTCGCCGTTTTGGTCTTGAGAAGTCCCGCGAAGGAATAATTCCGAAAAATTGAGAGAGGTCCGTGATTTGGCTAAGAACGTGACTGAATTCGCCTTTGGCACTAACTTCGGATTTTGCAAGTGCGTTATCGTTCGAGAGGCCAAATAGGTAGGAAACGGCGATATAGCTTTTAGAGATAGCAAAAGCATTCCCAAGGAAGTGATGCACTGCTTCCGAGAACATTATTTGCGACCATCCGTTGGCGTAGTAAGGTGATGAAATGGTAATGAAGGATGGGAATGGTTTGAGCTCAGTCGGATGTGAACTCAATCGTATTATTCGCAAGGATCTATAGAAGGATCGTTCACATGGTTGACTTTCGACTTACTGAAGAACAGCGAGCACTCCGTCAGCGTGCCCGAAATTTTGTTAACGATGAGGCCAAGCAACTTGTTTCCGATCTGGATAAGCAATCAAACCCCGAAGACTGTATTAGTGAAATTCTGATGAGGCGGTGTTCGGAACTAGGTTTCCGAACTCTTGCATTGCCCGAATCTTACGGCGGCGGTGGAGTGGAGGACACCATCACCATTGGCATCGTTTGCGAAGAACTCGGTGTAGCTGACCTGTCTTTGGCAAGTATTCCTGTCAATGGCCGAAAACTTCTCCACATGCTTAACCCGGACGTAACCAGCGAGGAAGTGCGCAAAAAATGGATGAAAGAATATTGCGATGATCCTGCCTTCATGGTGGCCATCGCTATGACCGAGCCAGACTCGGGCGGGGATAATATTCTTCCTTATGATGCGGAAGGGGCAGGGGTGCAAACAATTGCCGTCCCCAGTGGCGATGATTATGTCGTCAACGGGAGGAAACAGTTTATTGCCCACGCCGGCATCGCTGGGCTCTATGTAGTCTTTACCCGTACTGACCCCACCAGGGGCATGTCGAACGGGTGCACCAGCTTTCTGATCCCCAAGGACCATCCCGGCATGGATTTTGGCCGGGTGCACGATAAGATGGGTTTCCGGCTGCTTCGCAACCAAGAAATCATTTTCGAGAACTGCCGCGTACCCAAAGAATGGATGCTTGGCCCACTGCATGGGGGCCTTGCATCCATGCGGGCGGGTCTTCGGAGTGACGGAATTCTCAACGCCGCCCGCTGTCTAGGGGTTGCGCGGCGGGCTTTTGAGGAGATCGTCAATTGGTGCAAGGGGCGCGTTCAGGGTGGAAAGCCTGTTATTGAACATCAGGTCATCGCCTGCGAGCTGGCTGATATGCATGTCACCCTTCAGGCGATGCGTGCGCTGGTTTGGAGCGTGGCCTGGTCGATCGACCATGAGCCGCCCGACCCAAAGGCAGTGCCCGGGGTGATGGCCTATTGCACTGAAAACGCCTTTGAAATCGCCCACAAAGCCGCCGAGCTTGCGGGGGGGATGGGAGTAATGAAGAACATGCCGTTCGAGAAGCTTTTGCGGGATGCTTTTTGCATTAAGCATCTCGATGGAGGCAACTACCTGAAGCGCTTCAAGGTAGCAGCCGCACTCTAGGGTCATCGGGGGGAGGTAGATTCGACCATGGAATGTCAGAATAACTTCTGGCCCTGGTTTTCCGAGGACGAGTATAAAAGTCGCTATACTCGCATCCGGGCGGGCATGGCCGAAAAAGGTCTTGAAGCACTCATTGTGTACGGAATTGGTGGCTATCTAGGTAACGAGCCCGCCCAGCCCAACGTCGTTTTCATCACTAGCTTTGCCGCTATGGTCCAGACCTACGTGGTCTTCCCTCTAGAGGGCGATCCAACTGTTTTCGTCACCTGGGGAAATCACCTTCGCAATTCCAGGCGAATTACCCCTCTCAAGGACGTCCGCGCGGGCGGGATGGCCCAAACCCCCCTCCGAGTGGCAGAGCGACTGGGCGAACTCGGGATGGAGGGAAAAAATGTCGGGATTGTCGGTGCCATGCACTGGGCCAACATTAACCTCCCTTATGACCATCAAATAGCTATTACAGAAGCGCTTCCCAAAACAGACTTTGAGGGCGTCACCGAATGGTTTGAAGACCTTCGCCTTGTCAAGAGCGAGGAAGAGATGGAATACGTGCGCCGCGGGGCAGCCATGACTGACGCCGTCTACGATGTCCTCGTCCATGCGACTCGGCCCGGCGCACGTCCGTGTGATTTACACAATCTTGTCATGCAAACCGCCCAGGGGATGGACGGAAAAATTCCCTTTGGCCACGTTGGCAGCACCTCGATGATCAATCCCGAGATGTCCTATGCCCATGAGTTCGCCCTGACTACTCCCATCGAGATGGGTGACGTTGTCATGACCGAGATTGCGGTGGGCTACGGAGGCTATTTCGGTAAGATTTGGGGGACCTATTTTATGGGTGAGCCGACGCCGAAGTACGAGGAAATGTTCTTTCTGGGTCAAGAAAGCTACCGTGATCTTCATGCGGCTATTAAGCCCGGTCTGAGCGGGGCTGATATTGCTCACCATTGTGTGGGTACCATCGCATCTCGCGGCTACAAGCCTAAATCCAGTGTTTTCGGCTGGTCGAATTATAATTCGAAGCCCGATATCCGGACAGTGGATGGAGAAGTGTCCGGCAAGGATTTTGTGTTCGCGAAAAACCAGTGCATGAACGTCATCGGATGGCCCGTCACTGAAGATGAATCGGGCGGTGTCTGGATTGGCGATACTTCGGTGATTACAGATGATGGTATCGAAAACCTCCAAAATTACCCGATGGATGAGATTTATGTTGTTGCCTAATGGCATTTTTATATAAAAGTCCGGGGTATTAATTTTGGGGAAGGTTTTCTGTCGAGGTACTTTTTTACAATCTAAGGATGCCGGGAGGGTTCAGTTATGGTCGATTTTCATTTCACTGAGGAACAAATATCTCTTCAACAGTTGTGCAAGGATTTCGCATTAAAAGAGATCAAGCCCGTTGCCAAAGAGCTGGATAAAATTGCTGATCCACACGAGCTGCACAAAAAATTCCCCTGGGAGATCATCCGCAAAGGTTCAAGGCTCGGCCTGCGGACAGCGGCCCTGCCCAAAGAGAACGGTGGTTTAGGCATTGGAATTCTCACTCATCTCCTCATGCTCGAGGAGCTTTGCCAGGGAGACTCCGGTTTTGCTTGCCATTTTCATCAGGCCTGGAAGATGGCAAAGCTCCTCATCGAAAGATGCTCAGAGGAGCAGCGAGACCATTTCCTCCCAAAATTTACAGATGATGAAACAGCCCTCCTTGCGGTGGGGATCACCGAGCCGGATGCCGGCTGCGATAACCTAATGCCCTACGATGAGCCCAACGGCGGTATGCGGACTTCGGCTGCCCGTGACGGGGACGAATGGGTGATCAACGGGACTAAGCATTTCATCGCCAGCGCCTCGGTCTCCAAGCTCTACTTTGTCTCCGCGCGTACTGACAAATCAGTCGGCGTAACCCGGGGGGTGACTGTTTTTCTCATTGAAAGGGACACCCCTGGTTTCACTATCGGGCGTATCCATGACAAGCTGGGGAACCGTCTCATGATGAACGCCGAGCTCATTTTCCAGGACTGCCGTATCCCTGACTTCAACCGGGTAAGTGAGGTGGGAAAGGGGCTGCAGTTCCTCGGCTCGTTCGGCGCAAGGCATGTGCCGACCACGGGGGCGTTCGGGGTAGCGCTGGCGCGGGCCGCTTTCGAGTATGTTCTCGAATACGCTAAGGCCCGGGTCCAAGGGGGCTGCCCCATCATTGAACACCCCACTGTAGCCCATCGGCTCGGGGAAATGGCCTCGATAATTGAGGCGGCACGGGCGGTCTCAATCCAGGCTGCATGGGGTGCCGATCAGTCCGAATACGACGCCCGGCGGGGGATTCTTGCCTCTATATTTGCTTCAGACGCGGGGCCTAAGGTCTGCGAAATGGCGCTTCAGCTTATGGGCGGGTACGGTTACATGAAAGAACATCCCGTCGAGAAGATCCTGCGCGACGCGCTCATGTGTTACCACATCGATGGCACCTCCGACGTTCATCGGATAAAAGCTGGTGAAATGCTTCGCGGTTTGACGACCTCCGGATATATTTCCTAGTGGGTTGGTGATGACTACCAAATATTCAATGGAGCGTATCCAAAAAATCGCTGTCGTGGGTGGTGGGTTGATGGGGCACGGGGTGGCCCAACTTTTCGCGCAGGCGGGTTATCCTGTTACGATGGTCAACCGCACCACCGAAAGTTCAGCTCGCGCGATGGATGCAGTGGCCCAAGGGCTCGATCTGTTCGTGGAGGAAGACCTCTCGAGTCGGGCTTCTGCGAACGCAGCGCTTAGGAGAATCCGCCCGATGACTGATTTGGGCGAGGCTGTCCATGATGCCGACTTTGTGACCGAGGCGGTGGGAGATGACCTTGAACTCAAGAAAAAGATTTTCAAGGAAATGGATGCTCTTGCCCCGGCTCACGCCATTCTGACGAGTGAAACTTCGGGCCTTCGTATGACGGATATCTCTCGCGATACTGTATGCCCCGAGCGCTGTGTTACCACTCACAACTACACCCCACCTCCTTTGATGCCAGTGGTTGAGGTGGTTCCGGGTGTGCGGACAGACCCGATGGTTGTGGAAACAACCTGCGCCCTCCTGCATCGTGTGGGAAAGGAGCCGGTGATTTGCCAAGAGATTCCTGGGCACATTGGTGTCCGAGTGATGACAGCCATCCGTCGAGAGGTAAACTACATCGTCGAGGAGGGCTACGCGACACCCGAGGCTGTTGACACTGTGATGCGCTCGGTCGGACGGTTGTTCCCCGTGATGGGGGTATGCATGCTCACCGACTTTACCGGGCTGGATATGTCCGAGCATAGCCAGCGCAATGTCCTTCCCCATTTAGAAAGCCGCAAGGAGGGTTCGGGGTTAATTCGGAAAATGGTGGATGAAGGTAAATTGGGGGTGAAAAGTGGAGAGGGGTTTCATCGCTGGACTCCGGAGAGCATTCGGGCTGTATACGAGGCCCGAGGGCGGGAGCTTTTGCGTTGGTTCAAACAGCCCCCGCCCCCTGCGCCCTGGAAACTTCCGGAAAAGACATAGGGTGAAGGGGAAGTAGTGTGGGTGCAGGAGATAAGATATCTCAAAAATATCTACAATAAGAGAATATGATCTTTTCCTCGAATCCGGGAATCTGTCCATGTTTGCGCAAAAAGCGCTCGAGAAATCGACGACGTGTAGTAAGAAGGGGGCCCCCTGCTTGGCCATTCGTGGATAGACTATGTGTCCTCGTGGGGTTTGAGGTTTTCAAGCATTTGCTGCGGGGATACGGTACCTCTGCCTGTCCGCACGCGATGCTGGAAGAACCTCATAGGAAAGCCGCCATCTGTTTGTTGTGTCGATGCGCTCGTGGATGTTGAGGTTCCTGTCCGGTTCGTACTGGAGCGCTGCGAGGTGACTCGGGTGAATCTTCAGGACTGGGATCGGGGAGCAATGCTGTCGGCGGCGGTTGCGGCGCACCATCCGGACCGGACCGGGAGGCTCACTTTCTGCTCGTCTTTATATCTGTGCGATGACCTGGGGGAGGTGTGCTGTTCGAAGACCTCGTCTTCCCGGGAATGCTCGATCTTATTCGTGTCTGACGGTAGGTGATAATAAAAAGGGCAGTGACGAATCTGAGCCGGTTTATTTCCCGTGGTCGGGGTATGCACTTCTGTGAGGAACGGGTGTTCCGCGCTTGTTGGAGTAAGTAGGTTCGCCACTACACAGAGGGAAGGGTATCGGGAAATTCCAGCGGTGTGGGTTCCGAATGGGCTAATGGCAGTTTATTACGATCGGACCTAGGCAGGGTTTTTTTCGACCCGGTATGGGTGCGGTGTTCCGGATTTTTTTCGGGCCGAGTGTGATGGTGTCGAAAGGATGCTAAGGAGCTAGGCTATTCCGGGCGTTGAGCTCAAGCCCTAGCCAGCGCTATGCCGTGCTAGGAGATGCCATCCATTTTCCCCAACTTGAGAAGCGGAATGAAGGCCTTTTCAGAGAGGTACAGGAATTTGAGGGCTGAAAATTCATGAATGCAGACGTCCATCCCACTATGGAGGAAAACCTACGAGCGGAAAAAAAAGAAATTGGAGGTGGGTCTACGGAAGCTGTCCAAAAATTAGATTCAGACGCTTGGGCATTCTTCTACAAATACGATCAAATGCATGACGGATACGATCATAGAATTATTTCAAGGGCCGCAGGTTTCTTGGAAATTTTATCCCCAATCAGGAGTTTGTCAAAAGGAAAATTAAGTGAAGGCGGTCCGTGTTCATAAGTTCGGTCTTGATGCCCCGATGCATCTTGATGAAATTGAGGATGCCCGAGCCGGGGTGGGTGAGGTGCTGATCCGCACACGCGCGATCGGGGCACATCCTGTGGATGTTTCTGTCCGTGCGGGCTTTCATCCATTCAAGAAGTTTGTCACTCCGCCGTATATCCCGGGCCCCGAGGCAGCAGGAGAGGTAGTCGAGGTGGGTGCCGGAGTGGAAGGATTCCGGACTGGGCAGCGCGTTTGTGGGCGTGCGATGGGGGGCGCCTATGCTGAATTCGTTCGCCTCGGTGCACCGTGGTCTCTGAATCTACCGGATACTTATGGATTTTCCCAAGGGGCGGGAATTGCTGTCCAGTTTATCACTGCTTGGAACGCTGTGGTAATCAGTGCACGGGCCACTGCTGGAGAGACGGTTCTTGCTCAGGGGGGTGCAGGTGGAGTTGGGATGGCGGCGATTTAGCTCGCAAAAGCTGTTGGATGCCGGGTATTCGCAACGGTGAGTTCAGATGAAAAAGCCGATCTCAGCCGCTCGGTGGGTGCGGATGAGACGATCAATTACCGGGAAGAAGATTTTTCCGCCCGATGCGAAGAGCTGACGGATGGGTATGGCGTGGATATTGTTATCGAGATGGTTGCCGAAGAAAATCTTGAAAAGGATATAGACGTGATCTGTCCGATGGGGAAAATTGTGGTGGTGGGGACAGACAAGGGACTTGACTCTGATGCGAGGTTCAGAGTTCAGAAGGCACTGCTCAAAGATGCTCAAATTCGATGCATATCGATGGTAAATCTCCCGCCACTCTTGCCGGAAGTGATGAGACGGCTTTCGCCCATGTTGGAGGCCGGAAAGCTTAAAATGCGTGTATTTCGCGTGATGCCTCTCGCTGAGGCGAACGCCGCACACGACTTAATTTGGGGCGGTGGTGTAATGGGAAAACTCATCCTCATCCCTTAAGGGGCCTGATAGTGCGGGGATGCTGATGAAATCTTTGCCTTTAAATTTGGATTTTTCCTAGGAGACCAAATTAGAGATTCATTCACCAAATAGGTAATTAGGCATTTGGTTTCCGGATTTCTTGGTGACTGTGCATTCGGGTCTATTTTAACGTTATTGCCAATGTGTTTTCCTGAATTGCAGATTATTTTGACTGCTAGGGGATAGTCCGTAATTTTGACATGGTTACTGTAGATGCAAATCGTGGAAGATAAATTACACGGGTCATAATTACGCTGTAAATCCAGATGAAATCCCATGAGAGATGCAAAGCGACACCGATCTCAGCATGTTCAATCTCCTTGCGGCCCCAAATCCACTCAATGTAGTTCGGTTTTATACAGGAGGAGGGTATTTTTATTTATCTAAAACCTAGAGGTGAGATGAATTTTTATTCAGTGGCACGATCAACCGGACTCATTATCTAAAATTGCGGCGTACCCATCCCTAAAAGTAGGGTAAAGGAATTCATAGCCCACCGCGCGAATGCGAGCGTTGGAGCATCGTTTTCCCGTTCCATACCTCGAGCGGCCTTCTGGAGTTGTCGCATCAGCCGCTTCCGTTGGCGCGGGCGTACCCATCTTCCCTGCTAGCCATCGAACCACCTCAGAATTTGACGTAGGTTCGGAATCTACTCCGTTGTAGAGCGCATCCGGCACTGCCCCGTTCTTTGTTTTGTCAATTTTCATGAGAAAGCAAAATATCCCTGAACAATCGTCCCGGTGAATTCGGTTGATATAACGTGATGGCATTTTCTTAATTTCCGGCCCCCCACTGCGCACGCTCTCGATCAGTCGCTCCCGCCCAGGGCCGTAGATTCCCCCCATCCGTACAGCTGTTACTGGAAATGGCGCACCCAGTGCCATTTCCTCCGCCTCGCGCATGATTCGTCCTCGGTAATTTTCCGCATCGGTGGGTGATTCTTCATCTACCCACTCCTCCGATGTATTCCCGTAAACTGATGTGCTCGAGGTGAGAAAAAAACGACAAATATTTTTCTCCTCCGCTGCCAGGAGATCCAATAAATTTTTAAGGCCAACCAGATAAGCTGCTTGGTAGGATGCTTCAGAGGGCGAGTCTGCTCCCGCCGTGTAGAAAATAAAATTCAAATTGACCGGAAGGTTCTTGAGGCTTTCGGGATCGCCCAAATCCGCTTGAATAGGGTGAATCTGTGGAGGCATGTTTTCCGTGTCCCGGCGAAGGCCCCAGACTGAATGGCCCTTCCCAGCCAGTCGCAGGCCCAGAGAGACTCCCAAGAAGCCGCATCCCGCGATGAGGACTCGTGACATACTTGGGGTGGCTAGGCACCCGTCTCCGGCGTCCTGTCGCACTTTCCGTTTAACACCCCAGCCAGCTCGGTCGAATTAATTTGCAGCCCGTTGTAGAAGGGACCAAATTCTCCGTACCAGACCGTAGCTTCATCGAAGCGCATCTCATAGATCAGTTCCTTGAATACATGCGGATCCGGGGCGAAGAGATAGACCCCCCATTCCCAATTGTCGAGACCAATGCTTCCGGTAATGATCTGCTGAACACGGCCAGCAAACTTTCGGCCAACCATACCGTGTTCGCGCATCATCATTTGTCGCTCCTCAATCGGGAGCCCGTACCAGTTCTTGTCCTCCCCGCGTCGCTTGCTCATTGGGTAGAAGCAAAGGTAGCGATGCTCGGGTATCTCCATGTAGAGGCGTCCCATCATTCGCTCCCGTTGGCTGGCCATTTCATCGGCCCAGCGTTTTTTCCATTTCTCGCTCTCTGGTACAAGCCCCTCTCCGATCAAGTTATCGTGAAGTTTGATGGTTATTTCGTATAGGCCCAATTCCAGAAACGATAGATACGATGTCGTTTCTACTAGGTAGGAGTAAAGTGCCAACCGCCGAAACCTCAATTCCACCGCGTTCAGCTCGTCCAGTGTTTTTCGAAAGTTTAAGAACAGTAGGTCTCCTTTATGGCCAAGAACGCTGAAAAGGGCGCTCTCACCTTCCTTTACTTCTGCGGTCTCCTTAAAAAAGGCCGCCGCCGCCTCTGTCATGTCCGTTTGTTCCCCGATGGATAATCGGTTCCATCTAGGCCAATCGACACTAAATACATGATGGAGCACCGCCCACCCATCGAGCACCTCTGGTACCATAGCCTGATGAATGTTCTTATTCATGTTTTTTGCTCCCGACCTAAATTTTCAAATAATTACCTCCATTTTATTCTAGCAGACATAGGCAGAAGTTCTACCAACAGCCCGAAATGATGCCACGTGAATCATGCACGACGGGGGACAGGTTAGGCGTCGGTGCATCCCGCTCCTCTGTTGTTTTGGCAGGCAATAGAGAGAGCAGACAGCCCCGTAATTCCTCTGATTTATGCCAAGCAGAAATCAAGTTCTGACAACCGTCCAACCCGGTGTATTTGCGTATGTAGAGCTAAATACGACGGCTATATATTCCACGAAGTCAGTATCCTTTCCGGATAAAATAGGGTGCATTAAGATAGCCAAGGGGATTGGACAGGTGTTTGGATTTTCTTTTCAGAAAAACTTCTTGGAGAATATAGAATTGTGGGGTCTCCTTCCGGGCGAAATATAAGGCATCTTTCGAATTTTCAGATCCGAGCTGGTAGCAGGCGATGCAATAATTTTCTCGAACGAGGCGTTCCTCCGAGGACACTGTCTATGCGCTGCAAATCAGTTTAGGTTCAATTTCAAATAGGCAGCGAGCCAAAAGAGGAATTGATAACCAAGGATATTCAAGCACCTTTCATGAGTGGTGGAGATCGCCTCACAAATTTTATTGTAAGGGTGACCCTATTTTTTGACATAAGCGAGACCTCTATTTTTCGTTGGCTGGAATTTTGGGTGGGATTCCGGTGGAATCGGCTTCTTGAAAAATTTCATGACAATTCGCGCAGATTTTTCGCGCATCTGCTAGATGGGAGGTGAGCGTGCTATATTCCATTTTTTGAGCGGAAGCCTCGATTTGTTCTGCAATTTTTAGGAGCTTGGCCACCCTGTCTTCGTAGATTTTTTGTTCATCTCCCTCCCTAAGGTTAGTCATCAAGGGAACGAGTTCCTTGAAGTAGACAGCCTGTTTTCGGACCTCTTCCTTTGTTTGGGGAGGAATGAATTTTCCGTTCAGGCCGAGGGTGAGGGTCTGATTCCCCAGTCTGCGAAAAACTGCTTCCATGGCACCCATCACCTGCTTGAGTGTTTCGTAGTCATAATTAAAGGAAAAAATTGGTGTCAATTTTCCGTCGGTCGGGTTTTTTTTACATCCCGGGGCGGGGAAACCGTCGATCGCAACGCTTACGCTATAATGGCCACGGGGCCCGAGCGCGGCGTTGACCGCGTAAGTGGGGTCACCATTTTGAATGAATGAGTGCAATGAAAAGGATTTAGTCCACTTGCCATGCTCGAACTTTAGCTTAATGGTCTTTCCGGCGACGGCCTTTAGATTGTTAAGCCTATTACGGACATACACTTGGAAGCGGTGCGAAAATTGTTTGAGTTTTCCATGATAGGCATCACCGTTAATTGTCGTTCCTTTTTGAGGTATCCACTTTGGGGGGGTGGCGATGAGCTCGACGGCATAACATCCTATTGTCTTCTCTCCAACTTTTTGGAAAATATAAGAAATTCGGTTTGTGTGATGAGCGGCCGAAGGCCCAGTGAATACAACCTGGAAAAAAAAGCAGATTATTACCCATGGGACGAAAGGGACCCTTGCGGAGAGCTCATGTCGACCCCTACTGGAGACAATTATTCGAGTCAACTTGTTCTCCTTTCCGCAAAATCCGAATTATGTCGGGTGTGGGCCGCCCGTGTTTAGCCCATATTATAAATCTTAAAGAAGCGGCAGACCCCCATGTCGGGGATGTCTGAATAGGTGGTTGTAAGTGTCTGAATTTTATTAAAAAAATAGGTTTATGACAAATTCAAGGTTCGCTGTACCTCCATCAAGTTTTGTTGCATGCTGTATTGAAATCAGCTAAGATAGGCATTGTATGCACGTATGCAATTTAGACTATGTTTCATGCCCAAGTTAAAGGGAGGATCAGCATGAAGAGGGCTCTTGTCTCGGTTCTGGCGTTTGGGGCCTTCATGTTCTTCGGTATGCATGAAGTCGAATCTGCCAGTAGCCCGAATCCAGTTCGACTGGCTGTGAACACATGCTCTGGAGTCAATAGGCTGAAAGGCCGGGAAGCGTGCTTTCGGTCCTACTGCGGGCGGATTAAGGATGCAAAAAAGAAAAGTACCTGTTTCATTCTCTCAACAAAATATTTAAAGAACAAAAGTGGAAAAGTCGTTAAGTCGATGAAGAGATTGAAGCGCAAGTTCCGTAAGGCCAACATGCGCAAGCGCCGTAAGGTTCGTGGATCCAAGAAGCGTAAACGCCGTAAGGTTCGTAGGTCCAAGAAGCGTAAACGCCGTAAGGTTCGTGGGTCCAAGAAGCGTAAACGCCGTAAAGTTCGTAGGTCTGAGAAGCGTAAACGCCGTAAGGTTCGCAGGTCCAAGAAAGTGAAGACTAAGAAACTCTCTGAAATTGGCAGTAGGGTTAGAAATTTAAGGATACGTATAAGTAAATTGATAAAGGAAGCGAGAGGCATATGCGCACATACTTCGAACCAACGTGCCTGTATGAGACGGTTCAATAGGAGGCAGCTAAATAGGGTGCCTGCCAATTAGCGTATCCAAAATGAAGGTTGAAAGTTGAACTTTTATCCTAGCGCTCCTCCCGGCGGGCTATCCCGTAGGGGAGGAGCGCCGGTATCACGCCCGCATATTTTCCTAGGAACCCCGCCAGAGAATTTTCAATCGCATTCGCTTTTTTGTCAGCCGACAACCGGGCCCCAAAAGTACTTGTGATATATGGGTTATTATGGTGGAGGATGCGCAGTCTTGACAGTAATTCCCGTAATATCTGGAAATGTAATGGGTTGTGGAGTCCCCTGCTCTTGCATCAAAATTCATGGTACACTGAGAATATCCGGATATTTTGTGGCGAGGATTCTCAAAATTCGATATAAAATGAAGCGCACCGAAAAATTATACGGAATTTCCCTGAGTCGGTAATAAGGGGAGGGGTGGCTCGCCTCGCAAGGATATGCCGGCCGATATGATAGTCACTGCGGACCTGATTCACTTAACAATTGCAGGAGAGGATTAGATATGTGCAAGAGAGGTTATTCGGTGAAAATAATCATCGCTACAGCGATAGTTCTCGGGTTTGCGGAGATTGTGTCCGCGGGCTCCATCTCGGGTGTCATAAAATTCGAAGGGACCGCTCCAAAGCCTAAAGCAGTTTCCGTCAACAAGGATAAGAAAGTCTGCGGAAAAAATCCTATTACTGATGCCAGCCTCGTTGTAAAAGATGGCGGACTCTCATGGGTTGTTGTCTCGATAAAGGGTGCCAAAGGCGGTAAATGGTCCAAGGAAATGAAGAAAGCAACTATCGATCAGAAAGGTTGTGTTTACAGTCCTCGTGTCACGGTTATGAAGGCAGGGACGAAGTTGATCATCAGAAATAGCGATAAGATTTTGCACAATATCCATACTTACCCGGGAAAGTCGGGTAACAAAGTGGCGAATATCGCCCAGCCCAAATTCAAGAAAAAGCTGAAGATGTCGAAGCGTTATTTTAAAAAAGCCGGCATTGTGAAAATCAGCTGCGACGTTCACGACTGGATGACAGGCTATGTCGTCGCTGCAAAGCATCCCTTTTATGCGGTGACCGGAGATGGCGGGAAGTTCAAGATTGAAAACGTCCCAGACAACTCCTACACGCTTGAAATCTGGCACGAAAAGCTCGGCATGAAGACGGTGAAAGTGGATGTAAAGGGCGATGTGACCGTGGCAGCTTCGCTTAAGCTTGCAAAATAAATTGCGATCCGCATCAAGGGTGGCAGGCAACTCTCTTGAGTTCGAGACTGCCCGCAAACCCTATTGGGGTGGGGATTCCTTGGCATTAGGAGTTTGAAAGAAGCTTTTTCCCCCCCTCTTGGCTCGGGTCAATATTAGCGCATCTCGAAATTTTATGCGTACTATTGACACGGCACCTGCATGCAGTGACTTTTTAGATTATTCTTCGAATTTGTTCAAAACTCTAAGTATCTCCCTGGAAGATGGGTTTGTCGGGTATTTGTTCTGGTGTAGGTTGACCGAGAAGAGATTCCAGCAATTCTAACCAGATTTTTGCAGGTGCTGCCCAATTTTTAACGGTTTTAAACCTACAAATCTTTTTTCTAAGGACCAGAAGGATTGAGCTAGAAATTCCTTGCATGTCAGTTGCCCTTCGAGCTTTCCGAAATTACTAAAGGTTTCCAGAGACCCTCTAGCTATCCCCCTAGATTTTGCAGCTAAGAATTCGATAAATTCATCACTGAATATATAATTTATAAGAGGTCAAATTCTCGGACTATAGTTAGGTTTTTGTCCAGGCGCTTGCCGTGCCCACCGTGACGAGAATGCCATCTTGGTTGACAAGAGAGATATCCAGAAGTGTACGCTTACCAGTTGCCTCGGAGCGAATCTCGCGTACTGTGATCTCGACGTGAACAGCGTCGTCCGGAAAGATTGGTTTTACGAAGGCGACATCGATCTTTCCGCCCGTGAGGAATCCAGAGCCGAAGATGTCAACAAGGCTCTCCGAAATGAACGAGACAGGATGGCGGCCGGTGGCGACGGCTCGGGGGAGGCCGGCCCGGCGGGCGGTCTCATCGTCGGTGTGGATGTTCAGCGTATCTTTTCCCCCGGTAACGTAGCGATTATACCTTTGGATTTCCTCCCGGCCTAATTCATGGATGGCGCCGAGAATTTTCTCGCCGGCTTTTAGCTCTCCGGGAGAAGGAAATTTTTTGTTCATTTCTCTCCCCCGTGCGCCCGCGTGAGGCTCACAACCGAGGTGTGTAAGTAGGTAGCGACCGGGTCGCCTCCCTCCCCCGTTACCTCCATTTCCCAAACAACCCAGCCCTTGCCCCGCTTGATGTAGCGCTCTTTGAAGATAACCCTCTGATGGACCTGCTCCCCCACGCGTGCGGGCCGGTGGAACTGGTAACCAGCCCGGGCATGAATCGTCCCGAAGCGCTGAAAATTTTCATCGATAATCTGGAGAACGTCATTAATGAAAATCATGGGAGGCGCGATGGGGCCGCCGAAAGGGGAATTTTTTTCGTACCAATCCCTCTCGGCATCTACACCCTCTAAATGGGCGGCCACCATCTCCTGTGACACTGTTATTTCTCGTTCCCCAACGACCTTGCCAATCTCAATACTCTCCCAGTTAAATTCAGGTTTTTCCATTATCCCTTCTCAAAGCGGTCTTCCCATTTCAGTTTGTTTAAAGAGAAAAAAGTACGATTACTAAAGGACCAGAAGTGTCAAAATAGATTTTCTCCACTTAAATTTTGAATACCTCTTGTGCTGCCGCGAGAGCCATACCTTTTTCTAGCGGGTATCCCAGGAAGGACAAGGTATTTTCAATGCCGTTTATCGCGATCAGTATATCTGATTCATCCACGTAACCCAGATGGCCAATACGGAAAATTTTCCCGCTTAATTTCGACTGGCCGCCCGCGATTGTCACCCCCTGCTTCCGCTGCATAATTTTTGGGATAGCATTCCCGTCTATCCCCTTTGGAACGGAAATTACCGTTACCGCTTCGCTTAAAAGGTCTTTTGGAAAAATCTCTAGCCCCAAGGCTTGGATGGCCATGCGCGTCCCGCAAGCCAGCCGAGCGTGGCGCGCAAACATATTTTCCAGCCCTTCTTTCTGCATCATCTTGAGCGCAACTTGCAGCCCATAAACCAGCGATATGGCAGGGGTCCAGGCCGTTGTGTTTTTCCTCTGATTCTTCCGTTCAATCTGAAGGTCAAAATAAAATCGCGGTGACTTGGCCTTCTCGGCCGTGGCCCACGCGCGCTCACTGAGCCAAACGAAAGCGAGGCCCGGGGGAAGCATTAATGCTTTTTGGCTTCCTGTCACGACAGCGTCTAGCCCCCACTCCAAAGGCTGGAAGTTGTAAACCCCGAGCGCCGTGATAGCATCCACGACCACAAGGGTTTCGGGAGAGACTCCCCGGACCATTTTAGAGAGCTTTTCGATGTCGTGCTTTGCTCCAGTCGATGTTTCGCTCGCCTGAACGAACACAGCCCGGTGGTGTCTTTTACTCAGTCGTGAATGTAATTCATCGAGGTCCACGGAGTGCCCCCATTCGACGGAAAGTACATCCGGGTCCATCTTGTAGGCCCGACAAATTTCCGTCCATCGCTCTCCAAATTTCCCCCCCTCGACCACCATGACTAGCTCGCCGGGAGACGTCAAATTCGCCACGCACGCCTCCATTCCACCTGAGCCCGTAGCTGCTAGCGTGATGACATCGCCTTTATCCTGATAGAGCCAGGAAAGCCCTCTGCGAATTTCCTCAAAAAGGACTTCAAAGTCGGAAGTTCTGTGGTGCATCAAGGGCCGCGCCATTGCTTCGAGGACTTTTGCGGGAACAGGGGTAGGCCCGGGAGCGAGGAGGTGGTTTTTGCGCATGATGACTTACTTCACTCTAGCTTTCCTGGCGAAAAATCGAGTCGATCCGCAAATTATTGATGTCGATACGTTCCCCGTAACCCACTGAAGCTTAGGAAGCCCTTCGGCGGATCCTCTGGACGAAGGAGTATCTCTTAAGGCCTTTGCTAAATGCAAACGCCTGTTTCATGTTTCTAGCCAGGAAAACGAGATGGTCCCCATGTTTAGGCTGAGTCCAGTCGCCACTCCTGCATGAACCCTCTTGCGACCTATTCTCCACCAGGCGGCGTAATCTGGTCTTGGAGTTATAAATATCCCTTAATTTTTCGCGTGCGATCACATTTCAAATTCTTCTTTTGACACCCTGGCACCGACGGTGGTGACCTACAAGAAAATATTTCGTCAAAGAAACCGGACGAATAATAGCACCTATCTCTTTTTCTGTGAGAGCAAAGGGTATTTCTACGAAAGCATTTATTTTGATCGAGGCGGTTTCAGCAGCCATTATCATTGATTAAAACGGAGAATGGCGACAAGGGCATTCTTTGCTTCTTGTTTTTTCAGGGTCTCTTCGGAATACCTGGTGGACTTCCATCCCACTTGTTCAACGACGTCTCGAAAACTTCTTTGAGTAGAATGTGATACCTGACGGTTACAGCGATTTTACGTTGGCTCACGATTTCCATCCAAACTTTCGCCAACCTTCCCGTTCTAATTGAAGCTAGACGAACTGTTTCTCTCAGTTTTGGTTCTCCGCGAAGGAATGGTCAAAATATCTTGAGTTGTTTGCTACTGCTTGGAGAGAGGTTCTTTGGCGCTGTAGTCCTCTCTTATTGCCCTAAAAGTCTATCCATCTGTGAGATATCGCTCGCCGATCTGCGGTTGCCCATGGCTGAGGCCAGGTAGCTCCCAGACTCCAGCTCCGCCGGGATTGTCTTCTCCTTGGATATTGGCATCAATCACGAAAGGCCTCTCTGATTTGATAGCGTTGTCGACAGCTTCTCCCAGATCCACTGACTTATCTACCCGGACACCCTCTATTCCGGCTGAGCGCGCCATTGCCGCAAAGTCGGGGTTAATGGGTTCTCCAGTATCGGGATTTTTGAAGTCCGTAACGAGCTCCCGGTGATCTAAGTATCCCCGTTGTAGCCCCCGAATAGAGGCGTAAGCGTAGTTATTCCAAACTATCCAGACAACGGGAAGGTTGTACTCGGCAGCAGTACCGAGGACGTTAGCGTGCATCAGGAATCCCCCGTCTCCGCAAACTGAGATGCAGGGCCGATCAGGGGCGGCAAGCTTGGCTCCGAGAATACCAGCTACAGAAAATCCCATGGCACCATATCCCATTGAACCAATGAGGGAATGAGGTCCTTTAGCCTTACAATATTGGATGAGCCAATTATGGTGAACTCCCACGTCGCTAACCATGATCGCGCTCTCGGGAAGTACTTTTCCAATTTCCTGGGCTGCCCGTTGAGGATGAATCGGAGTGGTATCGATCTGGTAACCAGGCGAGATGTATTCCTCCCATTCGTTGCGCCAGCCATCGATATTGCGCAACCAAACTTTTCGGCTCGGAGGAACCATGTCCTCGGCCTTTTTTCCATCGAGGTCCTCTAAGACCTGGCGCAGGAAGGTTCTCACGTCCGCCATAAGGCCTAGGGCGACAGGGTAGTTGCGAGCGATCTCATCCGGATCGATATCGACATGGATGAGTTTTGTCGGGGGGATGTTGAATGAATAGCCCTGGATCCAACTGCTCGAGGTCCGGTCATCAAAGCGCACACCTAGGGCGAGGAGAACATCTGCTTGGCGGGCGGCGTGGTTGGCTGGGTAGGTTCCGTTCCGCGCGATGAGGCCCAAATTTAAAGGATGGTCCGTGTCGAGCGTGCCCACACCACTCGCAGAGCACACAACCGGTATCTGCATTCGCTCTACGAGGTGAATGAACTCGTCGATGGCACCGCCGTACTTGATTCCCTGGCCTACTAAGACAACTGGCCGCTCTGCACCCAAGAGCATATCTACGGCCTTGCGGAGTCCTTCCGGGTCAGCCCCGCAGCGGGAGGTAATGTTGGCATTCCATTCTTCTGCCTGGGGCATGTCTACATCAGCCTCTTCTTTAAAGATATCAAAAGGGACATCTAGTACCACTGGGCCTGGTCGCCCCGTTATCATGGTTTTCCAAGCTTGGCGGGTGGCTAGTGGGACCATATCAGCGCGGGTTGGTTGAAAAACACGCTTGCAGTAAGCGCGAACGGTCGAAGGGAAATCCGCTTGATATTGGCGGTAGGTCTCTTGGAAGGCGCCGCGGTTGAACTGGTTGGTGGGGACGTTTCCAGTTACCGCAAGAAAGGGCACTGAGTCGAAGTAGGCATTCGCTAGGGAGATAGGCATATTGGCAGAGCCCGGACCGCAGGAGGTAAAAGTAGCAACGGGTTTTCCCGCAACGCGGTAATAGACATCCGCCATAAAGCCGCTTACCGACTCATGACGGACCGAGATGGTCTTGATTTCATCGGCTCGTTCATGCAGGGCGTCAAGGAAGCTGATGTTTCCGTGCCCGCACAAGCCGAACATGTAAGGCACATTTTCTTGGATTAGATAATCAACGATGATCTGGCCACCATTCATCTGCATTGAAGTCTTACTCCTATGGGGCAATTGGCATAAAATTTAGAAGTGGAAGATTTTAAAGGGCATGATCTTTTCCACAGAGATTCTGGCCATCCAAAAATATTTTTTGAAGACAAAAGGAATGGTCCTTCATAAGGTTTGACATTTTCAGCCCGCGAACTCTTCAAGAAACCTGGCCAAGCACCTTTTAATTTCCATTTAATCGAATTAGATGAATCTCTATTCTGCCACCGGGGCGGCATTTTTGTTATAGGAACCTATGTCATTTTAGTTGCAAATTTCTCGATATCTTTGACTTCTCCTGGGTTTGCATCGGGGTTAGGGATTAGGAATCCCGAAAGATTTGGTTGGCTCGAAAGCACCTATTCGGCCCACTGGCATCACACACTTTATGTGCACAAAACGATTTGGGCAACAAATGTCTATCATTAAGAAGAGGATGTCTTATTCTCATTGTGGCCCAGTTTTCAGGAGGTTCGGGTTTTGTTTTTTCTCCTTTTGGATTTCCCGTTATATCATTTTCTCGATCCCAATTGTGTCTTCCATTAGAAACTTTTTAACGTTCCACCAGGTTCTGGGCACTTAAAGTCCAGTCCGAATTTTATCTAGACCGATTTCATTTTTGCAGTGGCCGCAAGTTTCAGAGCTTTTTTTCCAATTTTGTCGATTTCAGTCTCGGTGTTCAGGTAGTGGATCGAGGCCCTGAGGGCAGGGGGAAACGAATCCACCGTTCGGAGGACGATTTTATGTTTTTTTAAAAGCTGCTCGGTTGCGGCTGCAGAGTCTATCCCATCGATACGAAACGAGACGAGACCTGATTGTGCCGATCCGGGCGGGGTAAGCACTTCGATGCCATTGCCTTCTCGGAGGATTCGAAGTAGCCGATTAGCCAGCCGACGGATCCGGCGCTCAATATCGGCCGGGCCGCTTTTCCGGTACTCCTCCACCGCCGCCCCGAGGCCTGAGAAAATTGCCGGGCTGATAGTAGCGACCTCAAATCGGGTGGCGTCGGTTTTAGCCATGTAAGTTAGGTTCAGGAGGCTCCGCTTGGCGGCGGAGCGGTAGCCAATTCCGGACTCACGGATTTTTTTCTGGAGGCCGCGCCGCACGAAAACGGCGCCTGTCCCTTGAGGACCCATGAGCCATTTTTGGCCTGAGACGGTGTAGACGTCTGCGAGGCACTTTTTCACGTCGACAGGAATCTGCCCGATCGACTGTGCCCCATCTACGACAAGCAGGGTGCCCGCCTTCCGGCACCGGAGGCCCATCTCACGGAGCGGCAGGCGTCGGCCCGTGTGCCAAGCGACATGGCTTACGCATACTGCGCGGGTGCGAGGGGTAAGGGCGGCATCAAGGCCTTCGAGCAGTTCATCGTCCGTTTTTCCAGATGGGAGGAGGCGGACATTGATTCCTCTCCGCTCACGCCACACGAGCCAGGGCAGATAGCCTCCCGGGTGCTCTTGGTCAGTAACGACGGCCTCGTCCCCGCGACTCCACTCGATGCCCGCTGCAGCCAAGTTAATTCCCGAGGTCGTGTTGTCCACCAGGGCAACTTCGTCTTCTCCCGCGCCGAGGAGTTTCGAGACCGAAACGCGCAAGGCCTGCATAGCCTCCCGCGATTCGGTCAAAATTTGAGGATGAAAAGGCCCCAGGCGCGACTCGCGATTCAAAAATCGCCCTATTGCCCGGAGTACGGAGGTGGGAGAAGGTCCACTACCGCCCCAATTAACGTAAGTTTGCCCGGTCATAGCGGGAATTTTTTCCCGCAGTCTGCGAATCCTTGATGAATCGATAGCCAAGAGGTATCTCCACGAGTAAGAGGCAATGAGTTTCAAAATCAGGTCCGAGGAACCTGGCAAGGGATTTCATTTGCATTGCCTCGGTTGTGAGCGAAGGACACGCTTGTCCTTTACCCTAAGAGTGACCCGCGCGGTGTCAAAATATTCCAGGAGCGGAATTGCGTGTTTCCGGGTTATGCCGAGCAAGTTGCGGAACTCCGAGGCCGAAATGTCTTCCTGTTCTCCGAGATAGTTTTCCAGCCGGGAGCGGGCCTCCTTAATCGCCTCGTGGTGGTAGATGAGGTCCTCTTTAAGGCGGATGAGCGCCCCCTCATCCACCAGGACCTGAATAGCTTCTTGACTCGGTCCGGCAGGTGTTTTCGCCGCACCAAACACTTCCTTGAGAGCGGGTGGCTGAAAGCCAACCAAACGAAAAAAGTTATCGAGCTTGTTTTTCACTTTTGCTAATTCCTCGCCGACCTGGACTTTGTGGGAGGCCAGTCGTATGAGTGCTCTCTCTTCGGTTACTTTTCTAGTTGCCGTGAGGTCGGAAACTGCCGCATTAAACGCCCAGTCCCCCGCGGCGCCGCTCTTCCCTCTAACCTCTTCGCGGGGCGCCCCAGGACGCAAGGGGTTCGCCTTGTGGTATTCCTTGAGAAATTCCGTGATTGCCCTTTGCAAAGCCGCAAAGTGTTCCCTCGTTAGGGAAAGCCCTGAACCAACCTCCACAATTCGGACTTCACCTTTTTTGGCCAATGAGTCGATCTCCAACCGAATCTTGTCAGGGGTGAGAGTCAGCCGGCCGGTGAGGGTACTGATATCCGCCCCGGCCAGTCTACCCTCATCGAGAAGAATCAGGAGGCGCTCGGTTTCGTCTGCTGCCTGAAGAATTTTAATTTGTTCAATCGACGAAGCCCTTAGCCGCCGGCGCTTCCGCGGAATTACATCGAGTATCTCCCCACCGCCGATGGTGACGATAGGTGAATAGCTACGGATAACGAATCGGTCTCGGGGGAGTACCGCCACTGGGGCTTCGAGACGAATTTGTGCGAACGCCATCTGCCCCGGTTCGATTTCATCGGTCTCAATTAATGAGAGACGTCCCATGACCTCTGATGTTCCCGTGTGAAAGCGCACGCGGTCACGAGTTTTCAGCGGCCGGGGGGAATCTGGAATATGTTCGAGATGGACGTCGAGCATATAGGTTGATTTCAGCTCCGATGGCCGCCCGAGAACATTGCCTCGTTCGATGTCCATGCGCTCCACCCCCTGCAGGTTCACAGCCGTGCGCATGCCGGCGGTGGCCTCCTTTACTGCCTTGCCGTGGACCTGGAGTCCGCGCACGCGGGCCTCCGAGCTTCCAGGAAACAGTTGAACCCGATCTCCCACACGGACGCACCCACTGAGCAGTGTCCCGGTCACAACTGCACCAAATCCCCGTATCGTGAATGCTCGGTCTATGGGAAGGCGGAGAATTCCACTCTCGCTTTTAGCAGATACCTCCGCCGCTAGCCGGTCAATTTCAGCGTGCAGTTCAAGAAGTCCTTCCTCGGTCTCGGAGGATACAGGGACCACGGGAGCTCCTTCGAGGAAAGTTCCTTCGACAAAATTTGCCAGGTCGTCAGTGACCAGCTCGATCCAGTCCCTTTCGACCAGGTCGATTTTTGTCAGGGCAACGACCCCCCCCCGGACGCCTAGAAGACGGCATATGGATAGATGCTCACGCGTCTGAGGCATGACACCCTCGTCCGCAGCGATAACGAGGACAACGAGATCGATCCCTCCTGCTCCGGCAAGCATAGTTTTCACGAATCGCTCATGGCCCGGCACGTCTATGATTCCAGCCTTGAGTTCGCCAAGGTCAAGTTGCGCGAAGCCAAGTTCGATAGTGATACCTCGTTCCTTTTCCTCTTTGAGCCGGTCGGTATCGGTTCCGGTTAGAGCGCGTACAAGTGAGGTCTTCCCGTGATCTATATGACCTGCCGTGCCAATGATGAAGTGTTTCAAAGATCTCTACCCAATGGAAAATTGCCTGTAATAAATTTCTGCACCGTCCAGAAACTACCACGCTACGGGTCCCCGGTGGCAACCTTTAGAAATCGTTCTCTTCAACGAACTCTCGAATCACGGTGTTGAATTCATCTGGATATGCCATGTAAACGAAATGCCCTCCTGAGTCGAACACTTTCAGCTTGGCATTTGGAATTTTTTCCACGAGTTGATCTGAATAATAGGGTGGAGTGCAGGTATCGTCTCGTGCAACAGCGATCAACGTGGGCGCTGTAATCTTGTTCAACCGCTCCATCTGGTCGTGTTCCATAATGCAGTCGATCCGTTCGGCCATAACAATTGCAGGAGGGGCATTTTGAACGGTGAAAATTTCCTTCTCTTCGATTTCCTCGAAGTGTTCGTTGAAATATTCGGGTGAATTTAGCGCAAGGGCAGAGATTTTTGTATAATCCTCCCAGCCCATTTCGAGCAAAACTTTCTTGCGCATGGAAAACTGGCGGCGGAAAAAATGGTCCGATTTGGGCCAAGAACTGCAGATGGAGGCGCTCCGAACTCGATCTGGGTTATCGATGGCCAGGACTTGGATAATAGCACCACCGGTAGAGCTTCCGACCATGTGGGCGGTATCGATGCTGGCATTGTCCATAATAGATATGACGTCGCTCGCCATTGCCTCGATGCTGTATACGCCGGATGGCTTAGCGCTTAAGCCAGTCCCCCGATGATCATGAAGAACTACGGGTCTTTGCATGGAGAAGTACTCTGCCTGAAGGGTCCACGCTCCACGTATGCCATTCAGTCCGCTGATGAATAAAACTGGGGTTGGGGTCCCTTCCGGATTTAGAATTTCATAATCGATTTCGACACCGCTCGAGTTAATCGCTGGCATGGGTGCTCTCCAAGTAGAGGATAATGAAACTTAATAGGCCGCCGGCTAGCCGTAAATAGGAGCACATCGTGCAGTTTAGGGAACGTATTTTGCCATTTCTCGGACGATGCGCGCCAAGGGCTCTATCTCCTCATCGTTCACACAGCGCATGTCGAGCAGCAAGTGGCCATCGCGTATTCGGGTGACAGTGGGCGGATCGGACCTTCGAAGGAGGGAGTCCATCCTATTCGAAGAGATTCGCTCTGGTTTGAGGGAGACTGCCCAACTTTCCAGCTCGGTGAGAGGCATGGCCCCGCCCCCAACCCGTCCTTTCGATTTGGCGAGTTCCGCCCGGAGGATGCGAGCTGCATTCTCACCGAGGGCTGCCAAAAGAGATTCAGCGCGGGCTCGTGTGGCATCGGTTTTTTCGGCTATCATTCGCAGTGCGGGCACTTCGCGCATAGCCCGGTCGGAATCGAGATAAGTGCGGAGAGTGGCCTCGAGTGCTGCAAGGGCCAGCTTGTCGAGACGGAGTGCCCGCATCATAGGATGATTTTTGAGTTTGTCCACCCATACAGATTTTCCGACGATGATTCCCGCTTGAGGGCCGCCGAGAAGCTTATCACCCGAAAAAGTGATGACGTCTATTCCCGCCTTGACCGAGGAGGATATAGTAGGCTCATTCGGAATACCAGGTAGATTGGCAAGGCAACCACTTCCCAGATCCTCGAGGATTGGGAGACCACGTGCATGGGCCAAAGCGGCTAGATCTTCCCGGGAAACCTCTTCGGTGAAGCCGACAATGCGAAAGTTACTGGTGTGGGCCTTGAAAAGAAGACCTGTCTTCGGGCCGATGGCTCGCTCGTAATCGCTTAGGTGAGTTTTATTCGTCGAGCCGACCTCGACCATGACAGAACCGCTTTGAGCTATGATGTCGGGGATTCGGAAGGAACCTCCGATTTCCACCAATTCTCCCCGAGAGACAATGGCTTCTTTTCCCTCGGCCATCATCCGGATGGAAAACATAACGGCGGCGGCGTTGTTGTTTACGACGACGGCGGATTCGGAACCGGTGAGTATTTGGAGGAGAGATTCAATGGCGCCGCCACGCATGCCGCGCTGGCCAGCTTTTAGATCGTACTCAAGATTTGAGTAGCTTCGGGACACCTCGATCAGGGCCTGGCAGGCAGCTTCACTTAGTGGCGCACGGCCGAGATTTGTGTGGAGGACGATGCCAGTTGCGTTGATGACGTGGCGATGGTCGGGTGTTTGCCCTGCTATAAGGAGATCGTGTGCCTCTCGGAGAATTTCACAGTGGAGAGCGGCCCGGATTTGGGTGGTGTCTGCGTAAGGTTGGCCCGCGGAGCCATTTTCAATCATCTCTCCGGTCAGAATCCGCCTTCTTTGAATTTCAATGGCCTCGCGCGCCGCACTGGCCAGAATGGAGTCCGAAGAACCCTCGCCAGACTTCGAGCGGAGGTCTTCTATGAGCACGTCCACGGAGGGCAAGTAACGCAAAAGAGTTTTATTTTCAATGGGTTTAGCGTGGGCAGGCATGGCCCGGAACCTCCGAGAATTGGTTGACTCAGACTATACGCGTGCACGATTTGGCTGGTCAACCTGAGTATAAAGAGGCCCGGGGCTGAAACAATAAAGCGGGCCTTCAATTGAAGGGGAGAGTGTTGGTATAGTTATACCCAGGTACCTATAAGGGGCTGTCTCAAAATGGAACACCCAATTTTGCAATTGCTGTCTCATCCGGTATTTCTAGTTGGCGCTTCCAGCGTGATATTCATGCTTGTGATTTGGGCGGGTTTACCGTTCGGGCTCTATGGAATGCGCCGGCGCTTGACTAATAACGGTGAGAAGCTAGATCAGATATCTGATACTCTGAGCCAGATTTTAGAAGTTATTTTAGCGCGCGAAGAACGCGAAGACCTATCAGGCGCCGGCGGTGGGGGGAGGGCCTCCAACCAAGGTTTGGCAGACCACCTTTTTGTAGAGCTCCGTAAAGAGATGCTCCAGTTCGCTCCGTTGATGCAGGAGCGTGTCCTAGACATCGGGTTTGTAGTTATGCTCCTGAGGGACAATAGGAAGAGCGAAATTCCATGCATGACTTTCTCTTTGGTTGAAAGCAGCATCCAAGTGTCGATTCTGCTTGATTCGCTCAGCCAAGCGTTTCCGAATTTCTCCGCCGACCAGTTTTCTCAGTACGCGAATTCTTTTTTAGTGGAACGGTATGGCTACCATACTGTGGCTAGCTTGGATGGACATGAGCTGCAGGTGAACATAGAGGCGGGAGACTCGAATCCCTTGGACCTATTTATTGGTATTATTCGAGAGCAATTGTATGAACCGTTGAGAGGAGATACCGCAAATAGGACTTTTTAAACTGCTTCAGGAAGTGATTTATCTCTTCCCCAAAAAAGGGGAGCAACCATGATAACTTCAAAAGGAGATCGTGATCAAAATTGAAGTTATAATTTTCCGGTGCGAGGCCATCATTTTCCAAGTGTGCCAGCCCGCTTATCGTGATTAACAACTAAATTTATTATTTGACACCCTAGCTTCCCCTTGCTACCGTCCCGCCGAGATTCTTCAAGGCTGGCGTCGAATTTCCGGGGATGTTTAATTATTTTCATTATCCCTGCAAGGTCTCGCCCGTGATGGGTATTTCTAGCCAGCCGGGACTGGCCATGGACAGTAATTCGCAGCATCTTTCTATGTATGTTCCCGGGTCTCACGAGGCTGTTGTCCCATTCATGCGGGATGTCTTTACCATTCCGACAAACCGGCGTGTCAAACCCACTTTAATCGGGTCTTTTTGCGGAGAGTGTGAGGAGTATTTCTTTCCCAAAACGGGCCAGAAGGCCACTTGCGACAATCCGTTCTGCCCCCGGAGCACGAGTACGGCCCTCCTGACAGGGAAGGGAAAAATTCTTTCGGCGGCGGTTATGCATTCAGTGGTGGACAGAAAAGATGAGAGTGTTTCCTCGGTGATCTTATTGGAGGAGGGTATCAAGATCAACTCGCCCTTGATCGGGTGGGAAGGGTATGAGTACCTGTTGGTTCCTGGAAGTCCGGTAGAGTTGGTTCTCCAGGAGATGGGATTGAACGATGGGGGGGAAATGATAATTGGCTACGCCTTCCGCCTTGTGACAGGGCGGAAAAAACCTCGGGTCGAATCCAAAGATAAGGGAAATGAACTGAGAACAATAGTGGAATCGGAAAAGAGGAAAAAGAAACCATCGAAAAAAAAATCGGCCCACAAGACTTTAGCTAAGAGGGCCACAAAAAAGAAAATCGCCAAGAAGAAGCCGGCCGAAAAGAAAACCACCAAGAAAAAAAATATCGGAAAAGAGACTGAAAAGCGCGCGGCAAAGAAAAAATCTGCTAAGAAAAAAATAGGTTTGAAAAAGAAGCATAAAAAGAAAGTCGGGAAAAAATAATTTCTAAAAAATTGGTACGAAAAGAAGTCCCGAAAAGTTTAAAATCCAAAAGCGCTGATTCTTTTATCGTTTCTCTGAACTTCAAATGAAAATTCTGGACGATCTTAAAGTCATCGACGTAAGCCAGTTCAATGCCGGCCCTATCGTTTCGTTGTATTTGGGCGGCTATGGCGCTGATGTTATTAAGGTCGAACGTCCTGGAGGAGAGGATAGCCGCGCAATTGGCCCATTCCTGGAAGGAGAGAGCAGCTATTTCATGAGTCTGAACCGAGGCAAGCGTTCGATTACCGTTAACCTAAAAAACCCGGATGGGGCCGAAATTTTCCGGCGTCTGGCCCGTACGGCAGATGTAGTGGTCGAAAACTATTTGCCCGGAACGATGGACCGCCTCGGGGTAGGTTGGGAAGCATTACGGGCTGAAAACCCCAGTCTCATCTATGGCGCGATTTCGGGGTTTGGCCATAAAAGCCTCGATACAAAGCGCCCTGCGTTCGACAGCCTGCTCCAGGCGGCGGGTGGTCTCATTAGCGTTACCGGTCCAGTTGGTGGACCACCCGTGCGTGTGGGGGTGTCCATCGTGGATATTGCGAGTGGGCTTTTTCTCCTCTCAGGAATTCTCTCCGCGCTCTGGCGTCGCGAGCGCACGGGTGAGGGCAGTCGTGTGGACACTTCCATGCTTGCTGCTACTGCCAACATTATGGAAAACCCTATCTCTCGCCATAGCTTCACGGGGCAGGTTCCTGGTCCGGAAGGATTGTCCCATCCTATCGTCTCCCCTTTTTCGGGCTACAAGACGCGAGATGGGCTCATCTTCGTCGCAATCTCAAACACGAACCGCTACCGAATATTCGTAGAAGCGCTGGGCCGGGCGGATTTATCTGCCGATCCTCGTTTTGCGGAAAACGCAGATCGCGTCAAAAACGATGGTGCACTTCGGGACATTCTCGAAGAAATTTTAAAAAAACGGAATACCGCCGAATGGGAGGAGAGCCTCATCCCGCTGGGGGCCACTGTCAGTGCCATTAACGATGTTGCGCAGTTAAAAGAGCGGTTTCCCGAAGCCTTTGTCGAGGTCGTTCACCCCAAGGCCGGCTCGGCTCTACTGCCAGGTTCTCCAGTTACATTTGAAGAAGGGTCGCTTTACTTTTCCCGGCCCGCTCCTATGGTGGGGCAACACACCGAAGAAATCCTCAATGAGATCGGACTCACCCGTGCTGAATTTTATAAACTTCGGGAGTTGGGAGCTGTCTAGGAGGCAGCTTATTTATATTTTCGGTTTTGAGCCGCTGCCTTTTTGGGGGCGAATCTTTTTCGGAAACTAGCCGTTTGACGCCTCGTGATTCCGTACAGTATTACACCCCCAGCCGTGACCGAAAATAAAAATAGGGCAAATCCCAGTGTCATGTAATGCTGCAGCGTGAACTGCTCTCCGGGAGGTGTGGAGGATTTTCCGGAAAGCGTTGAGGGGTTCTGGTTGCTGGAATCGTCCGGAAATGGGATGGGAGGTACTCTGCCCTGGGTACCCAATGTTTGGGTGAGGGTGATCGGGGGTTTGCTTTTAGACGTCCCAGGTATTTTCGGAAACCACACGAAAGGTATTGAAATCATGAAAATTACGAACGTGACAGGGACGACAAGTCTCGTAAAATAATACCGATTCATTTTCTCCACCTCCCAATCAGCCCCCAAGTCTATGCTGCATTTCATGATGGGTCTAGACGACTTATGGCCGCGCAATGCATTTGCATCTAATTTAGGAACAATTAGGATATAGGGAAGGTTGGTTTCATCCCTATATTCCTTAAAAAAAAGAAAAGGGACGTTCTATGATTCGCCCCCGGATAGGAATCACATGTGACCTCACGAAGCATAGGTTTCCGGAAGAACCACTTGAGCGTGACCGCCATTCCTTAATGGACGCCTATGTCTACGCAATCGCAAAAGCGGGCGGTGTGCCGATTCTTCTTCCTTCGATGCAAGAGGAGAAAGATGTTCTCTCCCTCATCGAGATGTTGGACGCGTTAGTGATATCTGGTGGTGGACATGACATTGATCCGGAATTGTTCGGCGAACAGCGCCAGCCCGAATGTGGGCCTCCGAACACCAAGCGGGCTGAATTTGAGCTCTCAATATGCCGGGGTGCTCTTTCTCGGGACCTACCGGTACTTGGAATTTGTGGGGGAGTGCAGGTGCTTAATGTTGCTGCGGGGGGATCGCTAGTACAAGATATCGCCACCCAGATCAATAATCCCCTGTGGCATCTGCCCGAGAATAAACAAAAAACTACCTACACATTTCATTCGATCGAAGTACTATCGCCGAACCTTGAAGCAGTTATTGGATCTGGACCCCATACAGTGAATAGCCACCATCATCAGTCAGTCAAGGACCTCGGTTCGGGTATGCAGGTTGCGGCGAGGAGCGCAGATGGTGTGGTGGAAGCTATCGAATGTGTCTCATGTCGGTTTGTCCTAGGAGTCCAGTGGCATCCCGAATCCATGGCGGCATATGGATATGGTGACAGCACAACCTCTGACCATGTTTTTGCCCGCCTTATTGGAAAGGCACGAGATTTCGCTATGGACTCCGGGACTCGCCGGTTTGAATTAGCCTAGATTTTTTCGAGGCTTTGCCTAACCGCGCTCATTTCCGCCCGCCGCTTCTTAGGGTACTGCTAGGGAGGTTCTTTACGGATGGATCAGCGTCTGGACCCGTACCGCTTCGACGTGGGTGTCGCCCGTATCGTTCCTAACACCGCAATCACCGCGGGGAGTTTTTTTTCCGGGAAGATCACATTCACGGCAGGGAAATTTGGCGTTGACGAAGGAGCACGCCTCCTAATTTGTAAGCGTTTGGCCTGTGATATGGAGCTTCCTCAATTTTCCGACCCCGCTGCATCTGGCTACGTTACGGCAAGTTGTTCAAATCCTACTGTGGAGCTTTCTCTTTCTTACGAGGAGCAGGGTTACATCGATGATTGGCGAACTGCCATCGCTGTACGCATTGCCAAGGGATATGTGTGCTCCGGTGATACAGTCGAAGTGGTGCTAGGCGATACGGCAGGTGGCGGTCCTGGGATTCGCGCACAGACCTTTCCCGAGGCGCGATTTACTTTGAAGGTCGCTGTGGACACCTTCAACCGGAATTATTTCTATGAGCTGGCCGAAAATCCAGAGCTAGAGGTGATCGGAGGGGCACCCGAAAGCTGGCACTTGGTATATCCCCAGCGTCCTTTGCGCGGGGACCCGTTCGATATTCTCGTACGCGCGGTGGACAGTTGGGGAAACCCCGCTGAGGAGTATTGCGGCAAGGTCCGGTTTTTAAAAAAAAAATCAAGATACGAAGAGAGTGATCAAATCCCCGAAAAGGTGGAATTGAGGCCCGAAGACCGAGGTATTCGCCGGGTATCGGGTGCGCGGCTAACCGGAAAGGGTCCTTACCGCCTCCGTATAGAGGACGCCTCGGGGCTGGCCGCCCTTGGGCCGCCCATTCGTCCACGCGAGTCACGTGAAGAATTGGCCCTATTCTGGGGTGATATCCACGGGCAGACGCGCTCCACTGTAGGAACAGGTACAGTTGAGGAGTATTTCCGCTTCGCCCGGGATCGGGCGGGCGTCGATTTTGCCGCCTGGCAAGGAAATGATTTTAGGGTTCGGAAAGAAGACTGGGAGGAGGTCAAGCGCGAGTGCATAGCCTTCAATGAACCGGGCCGCTTCGTGACTTTCCTCGGATACGAATGGTCGGGCACACGCTCGGGTGGAGGGGACTATAATATCTACTTTTTGGGAGATGATGCCGGTATCCACCGGAGCTCCCACGCGGGAATCACCGATCTCAGTGATGTCAACACCGACCGGTATCCCATCTCGGAGCTATGGGAGACCTTCCGGGGGAGAGAAGATGTCATATCGGTGGCCCACATTGGTGGCCGGGCTTGTAACTTGGATTTTTACGATCCGGAATTTGTCTATCTCATCGAGGCTCATTCTCACCATGGAACGTTTGAGTGGTTCATCGAAGAGGCTATCGAGCGGGGTTTCAAAGTAGGCATCACCGGTGGGAGTGACGATCATACTGGTCGACAGGGGCTTGTTTACCCTAACCGGCGTACGAACAACGTTGTTACCTTCGATGTCAAAGGAGGGTTGCTAGGGTTGTATGCGCCCGAGCTCACCCGCAAAGCAGTTTGGGAGGCCATGCGTGCGCGTCGTACTTACGGCACGAATGGGGAGCGAATTTTCCTCAAAACGACTTGCGGGGAGGCTTGGATGGGTGAGGAAATCAGCGTTTCCGAGCCGCCCACTGTTGAGGTCGAAGTCCATGGTACAGCCCCCCTGCTAGATGTCGAGCTCAAACGCGGAATCGAGACCATTTATCGCTTTCCGGCGAACTATCCCCGGTGTAGCCAAAAACCTGTTCGCCGAATCAGAATCCAGTGGAGTGGAGTGACCGCTAAGAGCGGGCGGGACAAAAAAGTGAGCTGGCGAGGAGGTATATCCTTGAACCGGGGGAGCATCATCCTCTTCACTCCTTACGCGCTCGACCAGTATGACGACGCCGTTCATCGTGTATCTAATAAGGTGCTTCGCTTTCAGACGTCTACATCAGGTGATCCAGATGGGGTCATGCTAGACATTGAGGCTCCACCAGAGGCCGAGTTGCATTTTTTTAGCAATGTTGTGAGCTTCCGTAAACGCCTGGGCGATTTGGGCTACGAGCCTCAGATTGTCCCCGGCGGGGGTGTGAACATTCAGGTTCAGATAAGCGAGGTCTCCACGGAAACTGGGGATTGGAGTGTACAATTTTCCTTTACTGACGAGGAGGCGAAACTAGGGTGTAGCCCCTATTGGGTTCGCGTGCTTCAAATCGACGGGGGGCAGGCCTGGTCCAGCCCGATCTACGTGAATCGCTGATGGACGGAAAAGGTTGCCAAACTCGGCGCCGCGCCTAGGAGAGGAGATGGGGTGAAAATTACGGATGTCGCAGTGCACCCAATTTTGGTTCCGTTGAGGCGGCCCTGCTCTACTGCGCACGAATTTCAATCCTCGGCCAGCCTAATTCTGGTCGAGGTCCAAACAGATTCTGGCCTGGTCGGTTTCGGTGAAGTACAAGGAGGTCCCCAGAAGTTGATTGCCGATTTGATTGGACAATTCGGTGAGATTGTTCGGGGGATGGACCCCCTAGGACATGTCGAGGTCTGGGAGAAGTTGTTTTCGCTGGCATCGCCCAGGCCCGGCGGGTTCGCCGGTGAGGATGGCCTGCCTCGGCCCTTTCCGCGTGGCCAGCGTCCCCAAATCCTGGCTGCCATCGGAGGAGTTGACATCGCCTTATGGGACATTAAGGGAAAAGAGGCGGGAATGCCTATATTCCGTCTCCTCGGTGGAACGCGACGGGAGGTCTTCACCTATGCGACGGGAGGTTACTACGCCGAAGGAGAACCGCGTACAGCCTGTGCGGACGAATTGGGGAGATTCATCGCCGCCGGCTACCGGGCTGTTAAGTTGAAAACTTGCGGCATGTCGGTGGCGGATGAAATTGTGCGAATTTCCGCAACACGGGAAGCCATCGGCGACGCGATGTTAATGCTCGATATGAACGCACCCTACAGTGTGAATGATTGTATCGAGTTTACTCGTTCTGTGGTTCCCTTCGACATTTTCTGGTTAGAAGAGCCTTTGCACTGGTATTTGCAGCCGGAGGACTTCGTGCGCCTCGCAGCGGACACGCCTATCCCTCTAGCTCATGGCGAGCGAGAGTGGCATCGGTTCACGATCCGCGAATTTTTGCGTTCAGGTGCCATCCGTTTCGTTCAGTTCGACTCGACCCGCCACGGGGGCTTTACCGAGTCGCTGCGAATTGCGCACATGGCGGAGCAAATGGGTGTCCTCATCGCTCCTCATGCGGCGCCACAATATCATGCTCACCTGGTCTCCGCTTTCGGTGAGGCCGCCTTTGGCGTGGAATCACACGGGGATCCGGGCCGCCACCCGATTCAACACGGAATTTACAAAGAGGGAACTAAGGTCCGTGACGGCATGGTATATTTGAACGATTTGCCCGGGTTTGGAACCGAGATCGACTGGGATTATGTGGAGAAACACCCTGCCTGAGCCCTAGTCGGGGCAATTCAACCACGCATTTTGATCTCGATTGTGAAGTTTATTTAAACTCGCGCCCTGCTGGGAGCCTCTGTGGGAGAGTCAAACCTTGAAAATTGGAATTATCGGTATCGCTGCAAGTGGGAAAACTACACTATTTAACGCATTGACGGGTGGCGAGGCAAAAACAGGGGGCTTTGGCGGCGGAACTCAGGTCCATTTGGGTATTGCCCAGGTTGCAGACCCACGCGTCAATGCTTTGAGCGAGATATTTCGCCCAAAAAAAACCACCTACGCGACGGTCGAATTTGCAGACGTGCCGGGTTTGGGAGAAAGCCGTGACGGCCCATCCCCCAGTCTAGAGTCAGAGGCGATTCCCTCTGCGCTCCAGGGTGCCGACGCGCTTCTTCTTGTCCTACGTTCATTTGAAGATTCGGGTGTGCCCCATCCACGCGAGAGTGTGGACCCCGCCCGCGACTTGAGTAATATACAATTGGATCTCATTATCCGTGACCTATCGGTTGTGGAGCGCCGCCTTGGGCGTCTCGGGAAGCTGGTCGCGAAAAAGAAAGACCCTCAGCAGGTGGCTGAGATTGAGCTTCTCCAAAGGGTTCAGACCGCTCTCGAGGAGGAGTGTCCCCTTCTCGCTCAGGGTTTGTCGGATGAGGAAATGGGTCGCCTCCGGGGATTCGGATTTCTGTCAGGCAAGCCCATTTTGGCCGTTCTCAATGTAAGCGAGGACCGCATTGGTGAATCCGCCGAATCGTTTGGACTAGTGGCACCTGATGGGGAAGCGGTCCACATCGTGGTCAGCGCCCGGATAGAAGAAGAATTGGCCCAGCTTGAGGAGGCTGAACGGAAGGCCTTTTTAGTCGGTTACGGCCTTGAGCGGCCGCTACGCGACCGTGTAATTCACGCTTCTTTTGAACTCCTTGGTCTCCAGTGTTTTTTGACGGTAGGCGAGGACGAGGTGCGTGCTTGGCCCATTCCGAGGGGTGCACCGGCTCTCCAGGCGGCAGGGACCATTCATTCGGATCTGGAACGGGGATTTATCCGCGCCGAAGTGGTTTCCTACGAGGATTTTATTGAATTAGGTTCGATGGCCGCAGCCCGGGAACATGGAGTTCTTCGCATTGAGGGAAGAGACTACGCGGTGCGTGACGGGGAGATCATGCATATTCGTTTCAATGTTTAACCGAGGCTGCCGTCAGGTTTAGATTCCGAATGCTCCTTTTTAGAATTCCTATCCGTTCAATTTTGACTGGAAAGTTAAATGATTTCACAATGAAACCCTTCGTCCCTCGTTTGGAGCATTCTTTTAGGGGTTCTGAGGTGCTCTTCATGTCCCAGACTCTAGTTTTTGAGATCTTGTCATGGCCCCCCGGAGGTGGTGGAGAAAATCCAGGGCCAATAGGCTTGCCCCAAAATGTCACTAATGGCTAGATCGAAAAGTTTATGTTATGTCATGTGAATCGTTTCCCCTCGCTGGTGGCCAGTTTGACGTCGTGATTGGTCCATTCCAGGGGGAATTCAATAGCTCCAGCAGAGGTTCATTTTTCCCGGCAACGAGCGTGTTTGCCAATCTTTGACCCTTCAAATTTTGTGAATATTTTTTGAACCCGGGGCAATGGCAGCGGTACCTTAAATGAAAGGCATTACTTCTATGACTTGCTTTGGTTTCGCCTTGTTCGAGGGGTGATTTTAATAATGTGGAAATTATTTTTTCTGCCGTGGCCATTAACCGTTAATGAATCAAAATGGGCATGAAGAGAAGATACTCACGTGTGGTTTTTATTTTTCACTCTGTGCATCACATTATCCAACAGTGTGCGGTGGGTGGCGCATCCCACGATTTTTTTTCTCGCCCGTTGTAGAACTTTGATGTCTCCCTGCCCGGTTACCTGGTGGCAGGAGCCGGCATAACGCGCTTTCAAACTGCCAATCCTCCTGAGAGAGCGTTCCTCGGCGTCCGGTGGAAGTTCCTTATGTTGAATCGCGTGCGAAATTTCTCTATGGGCCTGCTCCTGAGCGGCTTCTGAGTGGCAGATGAGCGCAATATCTGCTCCGGCTTTTAGGCTTAAAAGAGCCCCTTCGGCGGGATTTTCGATGGCGCCCATATCGAGGTCATCCGTAATGACCACTCCATCGTAGCTAAGCTCGTCCCGCAGCAGCCCTTCTATGATGCGTGGCGAATGGCTTGCCGGGTGAACTGGATCGATTCCCTCGTAGACAGCATGGCCCGACATGATACCGGCCACACCGGTTCTACAGTCTATAGCAGCACGGAAGGGTTTGAGTTCACGTTCGCGAAGGGCGTCGAGAAAAATGCCGGAGAAAGGGAGTGTTTCGTGTGGGTCGGGTGCCATATCCCCGATACCAGGAAAATGCTTTGCCCAAGCGGACACTCCACCCGCCTGCAATCCCTGGATTGTCGCTGCTCCCATCGCAGAAACAAGCCTTAAGTCATCGCCATAGGCTCGGTCGCCAATTACCTTGCAAGCAGGATTAGTTAGGATGTCGAGGACGGGTGCGAAGTTCGCGTTGATTCCCGAGGAACGGAGTTCAGCAGCCGTTGCGTGGGCACATTGGGAAACAAGCCCTGAATCGCCAATCTGTCCGAATTCACGGGCGGCTGGAAAACTCGTAAAGTCCTCCGAAAGACGGTTCACGCGGCCACCTTCTTGGTCGATGGAGATTAGTAGTGGTTCGGATTGAGGAGACTTGGCAGCTGTACGCTGGAGGGTATGGGTGAGTTCGAGTGTTTGCTCACTGCTTTCGATGTTTTGCGCGAATAGAATCACGTTGCCTACCGCACCATCTTGGATTCTTTCAAGCAACTGCGCCGGTGGGGAGGTCCCCTCAAAGCCGGCCATAATGTGCGCACCGGCCCGGACCTCTGGCGCCCATCCAAAATACGGCATGTCGGCCCTCTTTTTCCGTCGCGAATTTAGCGCAGTCGCTTGATGGTGAAGGCCTCGGCCATTGAGAGGCCAGCGAGGCGGCCGGCCTCTGCAGCGTGAATACGGATCCGCTTTTCAGTCGATAGCGGGTTGTGAATTTGGCTTTTGTGGGCCTTGATGGCCTTGATTTTTTTCTGGATGGTTCCAGAGATGTCGATAAAATAGTTTGGGTTGGTGGGTCGGGTGTAAATGAGAGTATTTGTATGGTGTGCCTCGATTCCAGCGTAGGCTAGTTCGGGGAGAAAATGATGATCTCTTGCGTAAATTACACCTTTGAACGCAGCGTGCCCTACTGCCTGGTGATCAGGATGCGAGTAATGGGGAAGCCAGGGGTCGTGTGCGACCACGGTGTCGGGTTTAAAGTGCCTGATTAGGAAGGCCAGTTGATTCCGGAATGCCCGGGTATCCTCGAGCTCCCCGTCTCGGTGACGTAGAAATATAGTTTTCTCCACACTTAAAGCCCTAGAAGCGGCCAGTTGTTCTTTTTCGCGAATTTCTGTGAGCTTGTAGGGAGGGATGGATTTTTTTGTTCCTTTGTCTCCATTCGTGCAAATTACGGTGCGTACGACTGCCCCGTCTTCCACCCATCGGGCAATGCTCCCGCCGACGCCGAGTTCAGCATCATCGTGGTGGGCCATGAATACGAGGATATTTTTGAATTCAGATCGAATCAAAATGTGTTTTCCATTCCCTCAAGCTGGAATTGCAGGAGCACGCAGGGGGAGTAAATTTTTCCACACGACAATTTCCTTTGATGCAGTTGCCGTCCATGGAAACGTATGTGCCCGCTTTCGGGCTTGTTTTCCCAGCCGCTCTCGAAGTTCCGGCGAGGAAAAAATTTTTAGTGCAGAATTGGCATAAGCTGCGATGTCGCCTTCGGGGACAAGGAGGCCGCTCTGGTCCGCCTCGATCGCTTTCGCAAGGCCTCCAGTGCGAAAGGCCAACGCGGGAAGAGCGCAGGCTGCTGCCTCAAGTGCCACGAGGCTGAACGTCTCGTAGCGCGACGGGATGGCCAACGCATCCGCGGCGGAATAATAGATGCGGAGGTCATCCTGGGATTTTGGCCCTTCGAAACGAATGTTTTCAGAAGCCCCCACCTCGGAGGCGATTTCAAGGATCCGAGCGACTTCCTTTCTCTGGATAGGAGAAGAAAAATCTTTGGGCTGATAACCGGTTTTTCCTGGCCGAGCACTGGCCAGAACCTTGCCCCCCACGTGAACCGCGACAATGGAAAGGCTAGGCCGGCTTTTTTTCATGGATGCAATTGCCTGGACTAACCTGTCAAGTCCTTTTACGGGTTCGATTCTCCCAATGCAGAGAAGAATTCGTTCCTCACTGCTCCACCCGAGGGCTGCACGTGCCTCGGTGCGGGGGAGGAGGGTGAAGCGTACTGGATCCACGCCACAGGAGATGATATGGACCTTCGATTCTTCTGCCCCGAGATTGTAAATTAGATCGGTTGCTTCTGCGCCGGTAGAGGCAATGAGAGCGTCTGCTCGGCGGGCGATTCTTATTTCGGATGTGGCCCGATCTCTTGTCTCTCGGTCGGCTTCTTGCGGCAGAGACTCATTTTTTCGACCCGCGAGGGTGTGAAATCGGTGGATAAAAGGCAAACCCCACTCATTAGCGAGCTCCTGTCCAGCCAAGGCGGAAAGCCAGTAGTGAGAAGAAACGATGTCGTACCTGGTTTCTTGCATTTCCGCAAACATTCGAATACCCGAGGCGAAATTTCCGGTGAAGCGAGCCTGCTCGTTTTTTTCGATGATTTTTTTCGGGCCAGCCGGAATTCGGATGAGGCGTGCACCTGGGGTTATTTGGGAGATGGCCGGTGACCGGTCATCCGCTGTTCGGGTGAATACATCTGCCTCCACTCCGAGTGTGGGCAGAACTCGTGCAGTCTCCCGAATGTAGACGTTCATCCCCCCCGAGACATCACCACCTAGCGAACATAGCGGGTCGGTGTGCATAGAGAGAAGGGCGACGCGGAGTAAGGGAGAGGCCGTCATGAGGTTTCCCGGGCGAGGCGAATTCGCACGATGGGTTCATCTTGGGCTGCGTAGCGGTATTTATAGGGTTCATCTCCCCGAAGCATATCGAATGAGGTGTGTCCACTCTGGATTGCTTGCTCAATATTTTTCGCAAGGAGAACCAAGCCCGGGCTCAATTCCCGCTCCCTGGGGTCAAAGCCCGAGTTGTAAAGGTAGATCCGGTCTCCGTAGTCGAGAGCAAAATTCGCTGCGATCGGATGCCCGTCCACGCGCATAATGGTCAGGTATAGCCATCCGAGAGCGAGCATCTCCTTGGCCATCTCCCTAAAAAATTCGCGGCGCGGTGTGTTCCAAAAGCCCGCCTTTTGGGGCTGGCTCAATTCATGGAGAAGAAAAAATTCGTCTAGATCGGTTCCCAGCTCAATTTCAGTATGTGTGCGGTGAAATTCGAGACCTGGCTCCATCTGGGCTTTGCGAATTTTTCGGAGCAATTCGCGCTCGTCGTGCTGGCTGAGCATCCCTGTGTACTCGTCCCAGGAATCCGGAAGGGAGATTACCGGGCAGACCTCTTCCGGCACCACCTCGGCGCCTCTACCCGAATGGCCGAAATATTCAACTGTTGGCGATGCGGCAGGGACACTATGCAGAATCAATTCTTTCCAAGGTGGTGCTTCTGGGCTGTTCAGGTATTCGACTAACACCCTCCATGCTTCCTCGTGAGCGCCGTCGCGAGCGAGAATGTCGAGGTAGTCCGTCAGGTCCTCGCCGCCGATGAAGCGCATTACACCGTCTTCACGGAGGGTGAGGGGGGCAATGGCGATGGGTGGACCAGTTTCGGGGCCTACGGTACAAATGTGAACCTTGCCCGAGCCCAAATACTTCCACCAAGTATGGTGCCAGGCGGGGTCGTAAAATGGGTGAGTGTGGCTGCTTGTCTTCATAAGGGCGCGCCATCTGGGGGAGAGTCTGGGAATATCTTTGGGGCTAGAAAATATGCACACTCGAAGAGGCTCGTTACCATACAAAGTAGATGCTACCGTGTAATACGAAGACGGTGAGGAGCTTAAAGATTGCATATTCCGTCCTTAAAAATCAGAGAAAAATTGTAAAATTCTCCGTGCCGCAATAAAACCCCTAAGATACTAAGACCCCCCCCCACCAGGTGTGTTAAATCTGATGTATGTGGGGGACAAATTTGACCGAGGCGTGGCCCTCGAGAGGGGGCAAGAGTTTGGATTTCCCGAATCCGAGAATAGTTTTCAGGAAGAGCGTCTGGAACAGCGTGAATCCTCCTTTTTTGACGCCCCTGATAGAGGGAGTGTTGCGCGCCTCCACGAAAATCGTCAATCGTGCTAGACCTTGTTCCTTACCGAATTCCAGAGCTCGCCGGAGGACGGCAGGGTAGAGGTTTTTTCCCCGCCAGGGCTCCAGTGTGAACGCATCGTAGAGATACATCTCGTTTGAGGCGGTCTGAACAGCCATCGAAATTTCATCGACGCCGACCTTAGACCTTGAGCCCCAAATGTAGCTAACCACACGGTTTTTGTGTACAGCAGTGAAGCATGTCTCCCCCCGCATGAAGCGGACCTGGCACAGGCGTTCACCCTGCACCTCCTGGATCATGCCAAGATCGGGAGAATCGGGGGTCAGCGTCTTGTAGCTGGCCTCGACCCGGGCCTCATTAGGAAGAATTTCGCCTGGGTAAATAAAGTCGTACAGGCTAAGTTCAATTTTATCAAATAGATAAGAAGTCCATTTGCTCAATATTTCGCCGCCTTATATATCTTCTCCATAGCGCAAATGTAGGGTTCTAATCTTGCCGAAAAATTTTCCAAACCAGACAGAAAGGCTAAATGACGGCGGGCATGGGTCGCCGCCAAGGGGATATGCTGGATGTACCGCGAGTTTCCCTGCTCCATTTTTTGACGGGCGAACGTACCTATTGCCTTGAGGTTCCGCTGGAGTGCCGTCAGTGAGAGGGCGCGGCGAAAAGCAGTCCAATCCGAAAAACAATTTCGAGCGTGCGAATTCTGCCAGTATTTTTCAATCAGCACCCGCTGGCTATCCCCTGGGAGGGGAACATAGCTGTCGTAGATTAGGGAGGCGAGGTCGTACGTGAGGGGTCCCATCCTAGCGTCCTGAAAGTCAAGGACGAGGATCTGTATAGAAGATTTTCCCACATCGTTGACCATGAGGTTGCGGCTGTGAAAGTCACGGTGAGTAAGAGCGTAGGGGATGGCACAGAGCTCCTCAGCCAGTGCGGCGAACGATGCTGCAAAATCGGCCTCAGGTGCAGACATACCCAGCAGCTCCTCAAAGGCGTAGTGCCGAGTCATTTGAAGCTCACGCTCAAAAAGAGCTGTGTCGAATCCATGGCCAAGGGCGATGGCGTCCTCCCGATCGTGGGGGGATGTTTGAAGGCGGGTGATTAATTCGATTGATTTTTCGTAATAAACGCGGGTAGTTTCCCACCCTCTGTTGTTCCACGCATCCTCAAGGGTGTAACTGCCGCCGTCCTCTAGAAGCAAAACCCCGGCCTGGGGATTAATGGCATAAATCTCGGGGACGGGAATGCCAATGGCGCTAAAATGCGTCTGGACGTTGACAAAGGGAAGCTCTGCTTTGGTGAAGGGTGCAGAGAGAATCATCCCGATAGACGAGGGGGCGCTGCCGCCCGGATGATAAAGGCGGACATAGGTTCGATCCGAAGCGTCCCCTGCGAGCGGAGAAACTTTTAAGGTGGGTACCCCGAACCGATCTTCTGCTAGAAAGGTCAGGCACTCGGTCGCTTCGCAGGGGTTGCGATTCGTCATGGAGGGTTTCCTGGGCCACCCGTTGCTAGGGGCGCAGCCCGGACCAATTCATCCAAAATAGTGGCATAATTTCTCCCCTCGCGGGATCGCAATTCAAACGTGAGCGGACCCTTGTAATTGGCTTCATCGAGCGCCCGCCAGAGTGTCGGAAATGGAACCTTCCCCTTGCCCGGGATCAAATGCCCGTCACTTTCCCCGTCATTGTCGTGCAGGTGAGTGGTGGCGGCAAGGGGCGCGAGTTGCCGGAAGGCTTCGGGCGCGGCTTCCCCTTCAGTGAGGAAAGCGTGGCCCGAATCGAGGCAGACTCTTACGCGAGGATGGCCGATTCGCTCGATTATTGCTTTGATTTGCTTGGCTCCTCCCAGGGGTGCGGGGATGTTCTCAACTGCCAAGGTCAGATCTAGATGTTCCACAATAGGAACCAGTCGTTCTATGCTCTGCCGGAACCCGTCGGCGGTATCGCCGTTCCCGGTCGACCCCGGGGCCGAAGGATGGAGCACCGCAATCCGAGCGCCCAGATTTGCCATCACAATAAGGGAGGCCTGAACCTCGTTAATGGCCTCAAGGCGTTGCTCCGGATCTGAATGGGCCAGGGAAAGCCACCTTCCGGCCCGGGCCATGTCCAGGTGGGCATAAAACGGTGCGTGGAAGCTCGGGGCTTCAAGGGTAAGTTCTGCCATCCATTCTTTTAAGTGTGCCATCGCACTAGGGTCGCTGCAATCCAGGTTCGGTTTCATGGCCCAGAGTTCTACTTGCGCGTATCCGGCCTCGGCCGTCGCCTGAAGGTGGCTGAATTTTAGCGGCTCGTTAGCGAAAAGATGAGCTGAAAGGCTTTGCATTGGTGTTGAGTCGAATCCTTCGGCTGCAATAAGGAGACAGAAAATCAGCTCTTTAAACTATTATACGGGTGCGCGCCGTAGATGGACAATGTGGTGCTGAGATCAAGAATGGTTAAATTGGTAGAATGGTTTGGCCTGCAACATAAGTTCGGCGGATAATGAAATTTAGCTTTACTGGATTCTGAGAATGTCCATTTATAAATGTGGGTAAAAATTCCTCCGAAAACCGGAATCGATTTGTTGACATCGAGGAGCTATCCATAGTATTGGTCAGACCATCGGACCAGGTATGCCTCGAGCTAATTTCTATCGTTCGATTAGATGTGCCGGAACCCTTTTCCGGCCTAGGAGGAATTTTCTTGCTCCGCCCGGTCAAGCGTACACGTCTCTACGAGGATGTCGTCGCCCAAATTGAACACCTCATTTGGAGGAGGGAGCTTTGCCCGGGTGCCCGGCTTCCCTCAGAGCGGGAACTTGTCGCCACTCTTGGCATTGGCCGGGCGTCGGTCCGCGAGGCACTTCGCACCCTAGATAGCACGGGACTCATTGAGGTGCGAAGCGGCCAAGGCGCTTTTCTCCGTAATATCAGTCTCAATCCTTATTTCGCCTCCATCCGTGAAAGTCTTTCTTTCCTCCTCGATGTCCGGGATGACTCTCTCCTTAAGCTCTGGGAGGTGCGTCGGGGTCTGGAGGAGCAAATTGTTCTCCTCGCCGCTGTCGATTCCGCGGACGCTGGGGTGACCCGCCAGGCGATGTGTGAGCACATGGACGCCGAAGGAGAGCATCTTCGAAATGCAATCCTGGGCTCTAGTGGCCAGAAGCTTCCCCAAAATGGGTTCCGGAAGCTCTCCAGCGGGGAAATATCGAGAGCGGAGGTGACGAAATCGGCATAGATTGAAAGGAATTATACCCAGAAATGTGATGAGCGAAATTTTCGCACCTCGCGTGAGACGCAACATCCTAATTGGGAGGAGTTCACCATGGTGGACCTCAGTAAACAGGGAATGCCGTTGGAGTTCTTACAGCGGGAACATTATCAGTCTCCTCGCCGCGTATTTAGCCAGACCGGTAGCGACTGGCAGCGCCGGGTCGATTTTAACAGGATGCGTGAGGACCGGCTCCAGCGCGCCAAGGATATGATGGAAAAGCACGACATGGACGCTGTCATCATGTTCAAGGGCGAGAACATACGTTATACCTGCTCGGTTTTTCAGGGCAATTGGAAGAATAACATTTTCATTCGTTACGCTGTGCTCTGCCGTGGCGCGAAGACGCCTGTGCTCTTCGAGACAGCGGGCTCGGACTACGAGTGTGCCCGCATCGATGCGCCCTGGCTTGAAGGGAATATCCGACCGGCGATCACTTGGAAATGGTCCGAGACGGCCGAGCAGATGATGGTTAATCGCATGGTTGATTCAGTTGTAGATGTCCTAAAAGAAGGTGGCGTCGATTTGAATGGCCGTATTGGTATTGACATTATGGATTTTCAAGCATACAGCGCGTTCACTGAAAAGGGAGTGAACCTGGTCAATGCTTGGCCGGCCATGAGCGAGGCACGCGTGATCAAGACTCCCGAGGAGATCGAGTGCCTCAAAATCAGCTCCACCATTGGCGATACCTGTATGTGGAAAATTCGCCACGAATGGCTAAAGCCCGGTATCCGAGAATGTGACCTCACCGCTTGGGTGAACAATTTGCTCTATGAAGAAGGTTTCGATTTCGTTTATGACATTATCGTGGCATCGGGGGGGAACACGAGTCCATACCGGCGTTGGCACACCGACAAGATGATTCGCGACGGCGACCTAGTTATTGTCGACATCAACGCTATCGGGCCGGGCGGCTACTTCGTCGATTACGTGCGTTGCTTTAAATGTGGTGGCGACTGGACGAAGACCGAAAAAGCTCTCTACCAGGAGGTTTACGATTCAATGTATGCCGGTCTCATCGAGCTCAAGCCGGGAAAGTCTACCAAGGACGTGGCTTCAAAGTTCCCGGTCTATGCCGACGACAAGTACGGTACAGTGACTCTCCAGCAGTTTGCCCACTCCATTGGGCTGGACCTCTACGAGGGGATGTGGATCAGCCGGGCCTACAGCCTCGACTACCCGGTTGAGATCAAAGAGAATATGTATTTCGCCATTGAGACGTTTGCTGGTCACCCGGGTCTGCCGCAGACTGTTCGCCTCGAGGAGAATGTCTTGGTCGGTCCCGACGGTCCGATCATCTTCACTGGAATGCAGCACTATGATGAATGTATCAAGGAGTCGCCTTATTTCGATTTCTCTAACAAGTCACGTGGTGAGCCGCGTTACGAGTAATGGTCATACCTTCCCCGGCGGCGGGGCTTCTTTCCGCTGCCGGGGTTTTATACTTTTCGCAGAGGAGAAATTGGTCGATGAGCGATCCTTGGAATACTGATATGTGGTTCACAAGCTCTTGGAACTTCGATAAAGAAGTTCAGGATCAAGTCGACTTCGATCCCAACCCCAAACTACATGACGTCACCTTGCGCGATGGCGAGCAGCAGACAGGTGTCCTCTTCACCAAGGACGATAAAATCCGTATCGCCGAGGCTTTGGCTGAGGTGGGCATTCACCGCATCGAGGCGGGAATGCCCGTCGTTTCGAAGCAGGACGAGGAGGCCATCCGAGAGATCGTCAAGCGCCTCGAAGGCTCTGGTACTGAGGTATTTAGCTTCGCACGCTGCATGGCCGACGATGTGAAACGCTCGGTCGATACTGGTGTCAAGGGCATCGTCATGGAGGTTCCCAGTTCGACCCACATCATTGAGCGCGCTTACAAGTGGGACCTCAACAAAGCCATCGATACATCGGTGAAGGCCACTCAGTTCGCTAAGGAAAATGGACTTTATGTCTGCTTCTTCCCAATCGACTTTTCCCGCGCCCCACTCGATTGGGTGCTCGGCATGCTCAAAAAAGTCGCCACTGAAGGGCATATGGACGCTCTAGCGATCGTGGACACCTTTGGTGGCCTCGCTCCACATACGGTACCTCACCTCATTAAGAAGATGCGCGAAGTTTTTCCGGATACGCCGTTCGAACCCCATTTTCACGACGATTTCGGTATGGGTGTCGCCAATACACTAATGGCAATGGCTTCGGGCTGCCAGATGGCTCACACCTCGGTCACCGGTCTCGGCGAGCGCGCGGGAAACTGTGCCTATGAGGAGCTTACCCTTGCCATGAAGACGATGTACGACGTGGACATGGGTCTCAAAACTGAAAAATTTGTTGAGACATCGCGTCTCGTTACCGGTCTAGCGGACGTGGCTGTTCCTCCCAACCGCTGCATCGTGGGCGAGAAACTTTATGACATTGAGAGCGGTATCATTGTGAGCTGGCTAAAGAACGCGGGCGTGGATTACCCGACCGAGCTCGTGCCCTATCGCGCGGGTCTCGTTGGCCAGACCGAACCCAAGCCCGTCATTGGTAAGGGCAGCGGTATCGACTCAATCGTATGGTTCCTAGACGAGTTGGGCATTAAGGCTACCCAGGAGGAGATGATGGCCCTTCTAGCCGACGTGAAGGAGAAAGCGTTCGAGGTGAACCGCCTTCTAACGTTGGATGAATTTAAGGAGCTTGCCGGAGAAAAGTAAGGTGCCGGGCGTTTTGACTTACCTCATCGGGGGCGGTTCTGTTTTTGAGCCGCCCTCGTTTTTTATCAGGGGGGTAGTGTTATATTGTGGAGGCATGCGACCCTCCTTTGCCTTGGGTCTTGGCCTTATTAGCACTATCATCATCTATCTTTTCGATTAACCATACTTTGAGGTCAGGAGTGATCCATGAAAGCGGCACTATTGGAGGCGCCCCTTAAAATAACAATTGGGAGTAAGTTGGACCCGGAGCCAGCAATGGGCGAAGTTCTGGTCGAGGTGGCGGCTTCAGCCATATGCGGAACAGATGTTTCCATCTGGGCAGGGAAAATGCCCGCAAATATCCCAATTATACCCGGCCACGAGTGTACAGGAACAGTCGTTAGTCTTGGCGAAAGAGTTACGCGTCTCAAAGAGGGAGACCGTGTGGTTCTCAACCCGGTGACTGCCTGTGGTGTTTGCCACTTCTGCATGCGGGGGTTGACAAACCTTTGTCTGAATGGCGGCCTCAGAGGCCGGGAAGTTCCTGGCACTTTCGCCGAGTTGATTGCTGTAAAAGAGACCGAGGCATATAGAATTCCGAACAACATAAGCTTCGCCGCTGCAACAAATTTCGTCGGACTTTACACAGTGGTGTATAGCCAGCGTAAGGCGCCCTATATTCCAGGCGGCTCGGTCGCCGTACTCGGACAGGGTTCAAGTGGTCTGCTGCATACCCAGCTTGCCAAGGTATCGGGTGCGGCCCAAGTCATCGCGGTAACCCGCAGCCAGTGGAAGCTTGAAATGGCTCAAAGGCTCGGTGCAGACGAAATCATCTCCGCTGTAGAGATCGACCCAGCTGCGCGCGTGCGCGAGTTGACCGGCGGACTCGGTGTGGACGTGGTGATCGAGACAGCCGGAACCAATCAGACAATGATTCAAGCCTATGAGATGGTCCGCCCGGGCGGGGCGATCCTCCAGTTCGGCATTGGCCCGCCCACGGTGGATGGGATTCCTGCCCAAGCTTACTATTTCAAAGACATCACTGTAATTGGTTCACGCGCAGGCCTCGCCCAGGATTTCGACCGGTCCATCGCTCTGGTCGCATCGGGGCAGATCGATCTCGAACCGATCATCACCCACTATTTCCCGCTCGATGATATCCAGAAGAGCTTTGAGTTCATCGATGGCGGCGGTGACGGAGGGACTCTGCGTGGGGTGATCCAGATTTGTGCAGGAGAGTAGGTAGAGGTGCCATTTTAGCGGGAGAAATTATGGAGTTCCAGCATCCATTTATTCGCATCAGCGATTTGACCCCGGAGAAACTGGACGAGAACTTAGGCTGGCCAGACTCTGAGTTCCGGGTTGTTCTTGACGAAAAACAAGGCTGCTCATCGACTATGTTCCATATAGTCTTTCGGCCTGGTGCAATGCATCAAAAGCACTGCCTCGAAAACTGTGATGAACAGTATTATGTTGTTAGCGGGCATGGCCTTGCAGGAGTAGGCTCGGACCGAGTGGAGGTCCACCCCGGTCACTACCACCTCATCCCCAAGGGTGTGGAGCACTGGCTCGTAAACCTAAGTCGAAAAGACCCTCTCATTGTCATCGGCCTCTACGACCGAGCCCCCAGCTTGGGGGCCACGGGACGCGTTTACTTGGGCAGGGTGACCGAAAAGGACATGAATGCTGCGCGTACTCTCGATACAGGCCGACTTCAATATCCTCTCGTTCATCAGGATGCCGTACCCATGGTAAAGGTTTCCAGGGATGAGGGCTGGACTCAGGATTATTTCTGCGAGCCCCTGAATAGGAGCCACGGGGCGACCACCTGCTGGATGTACGGCTATTTCGGTCCCAAGACTGTCCATATGAAGCACCGCCACGATAACTGCGAGGAGATATGCTATATCCTCAAAGGCCACGGGATAGCGGGGGTAGGCGCTGATCGGGGGGAATTGACCGAAGGGGATGTTCACTACATACCACCTGGTACCGAGCATTGGCTTTCAAACCTGAGCGATACCGAGGACCTCATTGCTCCCGGGTGGTATATCGGAGTTGGTGGGTTGGATGAGAGCGGTTTCGCCTATAATGGATTGGTGACAGAAGAAGACATTAACTCACCGAGGACGAGCAGACTGTAATTCGCACCCTATTAACTGAGGAACATCGCGATGGCACTCCAATATCCCCTTGTCCATGTTGATGACGTGAAACCCGAGAACATGAATGAAGGCGAAGGCTGGGCGATTTCCGAGTTCCGCCTCCCGATCACAAAGGCCTGCGGAAGCTCCACTTGCGTGTTTCATTCAATTTTTAGGCCTGGTTCCACCCACAAAAAGCACCTGCACACAAACTGCGATGAGATTGCCGTTTACCTGAGTGGTAATGGTGTCGTGGGCCAGAGTTCCGAACGGGCCGAGGTCCGGGCTGGGCACTGCCGACTCATGCCGACAGGCTTGGAGCACTTTTTTCACAACGAAACGAAGGACAACGACGCGCTGGTCGTTGGATTCTATGTCGGAGCGGGGAGCGTCGAGGACTCGGGTTATCAGTTCTGTGGCGACGTGACCGAGGAAGATCTCGCCATGCCGCGCGAGGGCTTCAGCGAGGGTGTTCTCGTTCATCTGGACGACGTTTCCCAGGAAGATATGGACGAAGGGGAGGGCTGGTCGATCACGGATTTCCGCATTCCGATTGGAACCCAAAACGGAAGTTCGACCACGCTCTTTCGGGCGCGGTTTTTCCCTGGGGCTGTTCACAAAAAGCACCGTCACGATAAGTGCGAGGAAATTTATTACATCATCAGTGGCCATGGCCTAGCTGGGGCGGGGCCCGACCGAGTCGAAGTGCGGGGCGGGCATTTTCACTACATTCCCAAAGGGGTGGAGCACTGGCTTTACAATCTGAGTGAGACCGAGCCTGTTGAGGCAGTGGGTATTTACATAGGCTCGGGAAGTGTTAAGGAGACAGGCTACGTCTACATGGGTGATGTTACCGATGAAGATACCCTGATGCGTTCGCCTCTTTAGAATGGTGGGATTTGCCCGAAAGATAAGGGGGTTGTAATGCCCGAAGAGACCATGGAGGCCGTTGTCCTCCTCGGGCCGGACGAATACGAGTTTCAGGATGATATCCCCGTTCCCGTAATTGGTCCGGCCGAGGTGCTTTGCCGCGTTGGGGCGGTTGCTATTTGTGGGACCGACATCAGTATCATGTCCGGAAAGTTCTTCCCAATGTGGCCCCCTAAATGGCCGTATATCATTGGCCACGAATGGGCGGGGACGGTCGAGGCGGTGGGGCCTGGGGTCACGGCCTTTATGCCCGGTGACCGGGTGGCTGGGAGCTCCGCCGTCGGCTGTGGCCATTGCCGCAACTGTATGAAGGGGCGCTATAATCTCTGCCTCAACTATGGGGACATGGCAGCTGGCCACCGACAATACGGCATGACGGCTCCGGGGGCCTATGCTCAGTACATCAACGCCAACGTACGCTCCCTCGTAAAGTTGCCGGATGGATTCGGTATGGTGGCGGCCTCCTTGCTCGATACGGCGGGCATCGCTCTCCACATTGCTAAACAAGGGAATATTGAGGCGGGTGACACGGTAGTTGTCATTGGCCCTGGCGCGGTTGGCTCGATTGCCTACCAGTGCGCAAGCGCCCTAGGCGCGGGCCGGGTGATTGTTGTAGGTCGAGGGAGCCGCCTCGAGAAGGCGAAAGAGTTCGGCTACGAAACCGTGGATGTCAAAGCCCAGGATGTAATGGAAAGCGTCAAAGAGGCCACTTGTGGTGTCGGTCCCGATGTTGTGCTCGAATGCGCGGGAACAGCCGGGACCATTGTCCAGGCTGTCGAGATGATCAAAAAAGGAGGGCGTGTCGTAGTAGGCGGGATCTCCCAGGAGGATGCGCCCCTACCCCTCCGGCGGTTTGTTCTTGATGAGATTGAAGTCGTGGGCTCGCGTGCCGCGCCGAACTGCCTCCCCGAAGTCCTTTCACTCACCGAAAATGGGTCGCTCCGTTTGACTGAGCTTGTGACGCATAGGTTCCCGCTGGTCGATTTTTCTGTAGCCATTGGAACCTTTCGGAATCGCACTGATGGGGCGCTCAAGGTTGTTGTCGAGCCGAACCCGAATCCCGCCAGTAAAGAAGGGTGTCGAGTTGGTTCTTAGCCTGTTTTCTGATGGTTATATAAGGCTCTTTCTGCTGATTAAGGACCTAATATTACTGAAAGGATGCGCAATCGGTATAGTAAAAGACGGAGAGCGGGCCTGTAATTTGACTTTGGAAAACGCTTTCGATCGGTCCATCTTTGACTAAGGCACGTCAAAAAAGATGGAATTCGATCTTTTGGAGAAGCATGGAATGGTGATTTCTTCTTCGTTGCCCACTACCATGTTGACCGGCAAGGAAATTTCCCGAACGCATTTGTATTGTATCCGGATGGCGCTAGAGGGTTTGTTGTTAAACTCTTCGTAGTGGCTGAATCCTTGTGGTGTGGTGGTCGCCAATTTGGGAAAACAAGGAGGTAGTTAGCCGTCTGATAATGAATGGTTTAGGGGCTGGCTTCGATATCTGGGAGCAATTTTTAGATGTCCACCCACTGATTGCCTTTTTGAGGAAGCGTGATATTATCTTGGATGAATTTAGTCTAATTATTCGCTGAGCCATTTTTGGCCGGTGATTTATTCAATTCCTGGAGTTACTTAAATGAAAATCACCGAGGGTGCGATAAGTAAGGTGAAGGAAATTATGGAACAGCATGGTGGCGGGTTTGCCGGTGTCCTCATCAGCTTTGAAGGCGGTTATAAGCTCGATCTGGTGAAGGACGAGGATGTCGGTAATTTTGAAAAGCTCCCGCATGATGATATTGGTGTTTTTGCTCCTGTGGAGCATCTCTCCCGCGCCGAGGCAGCTGATGTTGATTTCATCAGCGAAGGTCCCACGAGCGGATTCAAGATTACGCGCGCGCGGGGGGAGGGAGAGGAATCCCTTCTTCAACAGCTTCAGGATATTATCGACAAAGAGATTAATCCGGCGGTGGCCTCTCACGGCGGCGTTATCAATTTGCTTGATGTAGAGGGCAAGCGGGTATTTATCCAGATGGGGGGAGGGTGTGCTGGCTGCGGCATGGCCGATGTTACTCTCAAATCAGGTGTTGAGGCGCGGATTAAGCAGATCGATCCAGAGCTCGAAGTGGTGGATACAACCGATCACGCCTCGGGTGAGAACCCCTACTACCAGCAGAGCAAAAAATAATTCTTACATATCTCTGTTGACTCATTTTTGTTTGGGGTCAATTCTTTTTTCGGGGCTGATCTCGAACCGGAGGAGATCGTGCGCGCGACGAAGAGCTTCTTCGGCCTCTGCATGTGTCTCCCCCCTTGCGAAGATAAACCCCAGATAGCGGTTCCCCTCGGGTAGAGGGACGATGGTACCTCCCACCGGTATGCTAATGTCGATGGATTGAATTCCCGGAACCGCGAGCGCGGCTTCCATTTCCTCCACTCCTCGGAGGATTCCCCCCTTTGGAATGGGGATCATCATCACGCCCGATGCCGAGTTCTTCCTTGTGAATGAGGTCGGCTCTAGGCCAAGAGCACCCATAAGAACCAGTTCTTCTAACGTGGTCCCGTTTCCGAATTCGAGTGCAGCCGCGCATTTTCCGCCAATGGTGCGGCTGGCCACGTCTATTATCCATACCCCATCATCGTTCACGCGTACTTCTACGTGTACCGGTCCGTCTTTCAATTCAATTGCCTTGGCTGCCTGCCCGGCCACGCGGACAATTTCTTCTTGTGTTTTTTTTGGCAGGCGCGAAGGCGTGACGTAAATAGTTTCCTCGAAAAACGGTCCTTCCATTGGATCGGGCTTATCAAAAATAGCGAGAACATGGAGCTGGCCTTTGACGGTTAGGCCTTCTAGTGCGGCTTCCCGACCCGGAACGTAGTCCTCGGCTAGGATGAACCCAGCCTCGGCCCCTCCGCGATCTTTTAAATCAGCATCGTCCAGAATTTTTCCGATGCGCCCGTAGGCAGCAGCGAATTCTTCTTCATTGTTTGCGCGGATAACCCCTTGGCTCCCTGCGAGGAAGGTTGGTTTGAGGACGCAGGGGTAGTTCACCGAAGTAGCGAGTGTCGCTGGATTGTCGTCCGCTGCAATCAGCCGAAAGTCGTGTGAGGATAGTCCTTCCTCGGCCAGGATTTTCCGAAGCTCGTACTTGCTCCGTGTTGCTCGTGCGGCTTCGACGGTGTGTGCTGGAAGCCCCAGTTTCGCGGCCGCCAGCGCCCCAACAATCACAGTGTCATCGTCCACCGCCACGACTGCGTCGATGGGAAATTTCCTCGCGAAAAGTGCGATTTCTTCTGCCGCCTTTTCGGGTTTGTGAAAATCCAGCGTCAAGGAGGCACCCGGGTTCATATCGGCCAGAACGTCAGGTTGATCCGTTCCCATAACGGGACTTACACCCATCCGCTCTGCTGCTGCCAGGTACGCGGAGGCGCGGTAGGTGCTCGTTGTCATTAGGAGCAGGGCTCGTTTCCTGGATGAAGATGAATAAATCGGATCAGCCCCCCAGGCGGGCGCGAATGTCGTCCCATGTGGAGAGGCGACGATTCCAATTTTGTGTGGGAGGCTGAGGCGTCATGATTTCAAGCCAAAGGCACGAGGTTCCCCGGTTTAGATAAAAGCCGTGCGGCGACCCGACACCGGACCATCCAATTGTCCCCGGGGTCAAGACGTATTCCTCACCCTCGGCGGAAAAAGTCACCTCACCCTCGAGGACTAGATAGGCCTCTTCAAAAGGGTGTTCATGCTCGTTGGTCTGTCCACCCTCGGTGAACTCGATGATGAACATGTTGAAATGCTGGCTACCGAATGCCTGGTCCATTAGCATTTTTTTGGACCACCCCCACATGTACTCATCTACCTTCTGGTGGGGGGGTAGCTGGCCTTTATCAAAATGGCCGATCATCCGGCAGGCGGGATTTTTTGGGTCGGGCCCTAGTGTTTTTTCCGGCCATTCGAGGCCGGATGGGAAAAAAGTGTCCTCCCACTCGCCTGGTCGCTTGGGTTGGGGGGCGCTCTTTTCGACCCATAGGGCTGGTTGCCCGCTTTTGTTTTGGATGGCATGGGCCGTGCCCATAGGTAGGAGGGCATAGTCATATTTTCTCAGGTGGAATTTTTTCCCTTCCCGGTTAAGGTCGACCTCTCCCTCGGTGATAAAGATTCCTTTCTCGTACGCGTGAATACAGGTGTCGATTCGCCCGCCGGGCTTAAGCGCCATTATTGAATAGCCGATGTGAATAGATCCTTGGTCTCGCCCGATCAAATCGGCACGCCGGAGACCTTCGGAATGACCTCCGAAGTTTGGAGGGGAATGAAAGAGTGAATCATCGATTTGGCGGAATGAGTGCATGATGGAGGTCCTTTGTGTATGAGGTCTATTCAAATTTTCCCTACCCCGCGTGCCAGCCACCGTCCACAAGGAGCGATTCTCCGGTGATGAGGCTGCTGGCGGGGGAGGCGAGAAAAACGCAAGGACCGATAAGCTCTTTCATTTGCCCGAACCGGCCCATTGGGGTGCGGCCACAGATGGCGCTGTTAACGGCGGGGTCGTCCATCAGAGGTTTAGTCAGCGGGGTTTCGATGAAAGTAGGGCAGATAGCGTTGACCTGGATGTTCTCCATTGCCCACTCGATGGCGAATGAGCGGGTGAGCGCGATGACACCACCTTTACTCGAAGCGTAGGGTCCATAGGTCTGCCCGTGTGGGTTCCGAAAGACGGACCAGCCCATTAGCGAGGCCATGTTGATCACTTTGCCGCCCCCAACCTTTTTCATCTCTTCGCCTGCGCGACGGGTAATGAAAAACAGGCTTTTGAGATTCAGGTCAAGGATACGATCCCAATCCTCCTCCGTGAGCTCTGCCATTGTCTTGCGGACATTGGTTCCTGAGTTGTTGACGAGAATTGTCAACCCGCCGAGAGCGGCAGAGGTATCGGACACCATCTTCTCGGCCCTCGCCCTGTCGGTCACGTCTGCTTCGATGAGAGTACATTTGCGCCCCAGGGCTTCGATCGCCCGCCGACTCTCATCTGCCGGGGAAAGGTCGATGTCGGCGATGGCGACATCGGCGCCGGCCTGGGCGAGCCCGAGGGCGATGGTGGCTCCTATACCTCTGCCCCCTCCGGTGACAAGGGCTTTTTGGCCCGAAAGGTCGAACAGCGGATGGGACATGGGAAAATTCCTCCTGAATTTGGAAAAATGGATGAACGCTGTGTCCTTGATTCTCTCCTCCGTGTGGGCAGGGGTCAACGAAGGGAGGTGTGGATTATTTCCGCGAAAAGAGATTTAGAATGATCGTCAGAAGGATGCTCAAAACGATCGAAGTGACAATGGGGAAGGAAAAACGCCAGTTCTTTCCGCGAAGATGAATGTCGCCTGGAAGGTTGCCAAGCCAGGGAAATTTTGGGCCGATTATCATAAGCGCACCGATGGCAGCAATGGCGAGCCCAGCGATGAGGAGAGTTTTGCCGAAGGCGTCAAATGAATTGCCTGGCATCATCGATTGAGGTCCTGTCTGCTCTCCCTGGTCGCGGGTTCTGCGTTTTCAGGATCGGCGGTTGCGGACCAGAGTTCGTGCTGAAGTCCCTCGGGAATTTTGAGGTTGAGATGGGCGTAGGCCGCCGGCGCAGCCCGTCTGCCACCCCTGGTTCTTTGGACGAAGCTTGTGCGAAGCAGATAGGGCTCGATCACGTCCACGAGGGTGTCGCTCTCCTCGTTCATGGTGGCGGCGATGGCTTCTACTCCCACCGGACCGCCGCCGTATTGCTCGATAATGGTGCGGAGGTAATGACGATCGAGCGCATCCAAGCCCACCTCGTCCACAGCCTCCATGGCCAATGCCTCGCGAGCAGTCTCGTGGGAGATGGTGCCGTCCCGCCGCGCCTGGCTAAAGTCACGCACCCAAAGCAGGAGCCGGTTTGCCGTCCGGGGAGTGCCCCGGCTGCGGTGAGCAAGTTCAGTGGCGGCTTCCGATTCGATGGAAAGGTCGAGACGCCCGGCGCTTTGCTCCAAGATGATCTTCAGCTCACCCACCGAATAGAAATCGACATGGTAGACCCGCTCGAAACGGTCCCGGAGAGGTGCTGAGAGGGCACCCGGCCGAGTGGTGGCGCCGACAATTGAGAACCGCTTGAGATTGATCTTAATCGAGCGGGCCATGGGGCCCTGCTGCGAGATAAAATCGACTGTAAAGTCCTCCATTGCGGGGTAGAGGTATTCTTCTACCGGGCGTGGCATGCGGTGAATTTCGTCAATAAAGAGGATATCTCCTGGCTGGAGATCAGTGAGGATGCCCACCAGGTCAAAGGGGCGCGTGAGCGATGGGCCCGAGGTTTTAACCAAGCGCGAGCCCATCTCCTCGGCGATGATGTGGGAGAGGGTGGTTTTACCTAGCCCGGGAGGGCCGTGGAAGAGGATGTGACCCACTGGCTCGCTGCGCGTGCATGCGGCCTCGAGAGTGATTCGCAGCTTAGCAATGAGGTCTTGCTGGCCGATATATTCGGCTAGGCGGGAGGGCCGGAGGGAGGAGAAGACCAGCTCTTCAGCTGGGCTAATGTTAGTTCCCGAAACGCGCTTTTCGATGACCACAGTTTTCTCCTACCGCCTGAGGCGGAAAACTTCTTCGAGAATGACAGGGACTGCAGCATCAGTCCCCACTGTCGAGACAGCTTTTTCGATCAACTCCTCGGCTTCGGGGGTGCGCAGGCCGAGCTGGCTGACGAGAATGGCCAAGACCTCGGATGCTTGCGACGTTGACTCTGTTGAGGGGCGGGCGACTTCTTGGCCTCCGGCTAGGAGGTCTGCCTCGGCTAGCTCATCGGCGAGCTGGGAAACGATTTGCTCAGCTTTTTTCTTTCCAATTCCCGGGAGCCTTATCAGTGTTCCTGTATCGCGGGCGATGACAGCTGCTGCGATGCGTTGGGGGGGGAGGCCCATCGCCCGGATTCCGCTGCGGGGACTGATGCCTGGCACCTTGATAAAGCGGAGGAAAAAATCCCGCTCGGCGGGGGTTAGGAAGCCTACCAGGCGCGGAATAAGGGTTTGACCTGCAGCGACGTTTCCTTCGAGGTAGTGGTGGGTGTGAAGCTCGGCTGACTCACGCGTGTCCATGAGGACTTGGAGGTCGGGCAGGGCGTAAGTCCCCACCAGGATCTCGTAGCACAGGTCCACCCCAGTTCGTACGGCGATGCTCTCATCGAATATCTCGACTATTTCACCCGAGATTCGCCGAATCATTGGGGCACTGTCTGGGACGAATCTCGCCGTCGCAGAGTCCGATCAATGTAGCAGTAAGCTGTGGCAATGGCATCGGCAAAATCGTTAGGCTCGGGGAGTTCCCGGAGAGCGAGGCGCTGCTGCACCATTCGCTGTACCTGGGCCTTGGAGGCTCTACCTACACCGACAAGGGATTTTTTAATTTCGGTTGCGGTGTAGCTGTGTACGGGGATTCCGGCCTGGGAGGCAGCCAGTAAAAAAACTCCACGTGCGTGGCCCATGATGATGGAGGTTCGGGGGTGGGTGTAGTGGGCATACAAATCTTCAACGGCCATGGCATTTGGGCGCAGGTCTGAAATAACCTTGGAAAGGTCACGGTGGAGCTCGTGGAGGCGATCTCCGAGAGGGGCACGCTCACTGCTCTTCAGAACACCACCATCCACGAGGCTTGGCTCTGTGAAAGGCTCTGTAAGGCCGAGCAAGGCGTAGCCCGTGACGCCCAGGCCCGGGTCGACCCCCAGAATGCGGAATAAAAAATGTGTTTGAGGCAAGCGGACCTCGCCCGGGCGGTGGGAGAGGAGGACTCAGGCTGTGGCCTTGGCCATCTCTTCTTCCGAGATATCGAAATTTGCATATACGTTCTGAACGTCGTCGTTGTCTTCGAGGGCTTCAATGAGGCGGAGCATCTGTTCGACGGGATTTCCCTCGATTTTCACTGTTGTTTTGGGGAGCATGGTTATCTGGGCGGTTTCAGTCGTGATCCCGTTTTTCCCGAGCGCCGCACGGATTTTTTCGTAGGCCTCCGGAGCGGAGGTGACCTCGAAATGAGAGCCCGCGGGTTCTACATTTTCGGCCCCTGCCTCGAGGACAACTTCGAGCAGATCGTCCTCCCCCACTCTTTCTCGAGGAATGAGAAAGAGGCCCTTTTTTTCAAAATTCCACGCCACGGCGTTAGGTTCAGCTAGGTTGCCGCCGCTTCGAGTTAATATATGTCGGATTTCCGAACCCGTTCGGTTGCGATTTTCAGTGAGAACAGGAATAAGGATGGCGACACCCCCAGGTCCGTAGGCCTCGTAGGTGAATTCCTCGTAGACGATTCCTTCCATATCCCCCGTTCCCTTCGATATAGCTCGGGCGACATTTTCTTGGGGCATATTGGCGCCTTTGGCGTTCTGAATCGCCATCCGGAGGCGGGGATTGCCCGCAGGATCGCCACCGCCAATTTTCGCTGCCACGGTAATCTCGCGGATCAGTTTGGTGAAAATTTTCCCTCGCTTGGCGTCCAGAGCTCCTTTTTTCCGTTTAATGGTGCTCCATTTGGAATGGCCAGACATGGTGTTTGCTCTCCAAGGATAAGAAAGGGCCGAGGTATTTCGAAGGGATTGGAAAAATGCAGGCCCTCAAAAATCTGCGTGCTATGATTTTTTCTATCATGTGGTGGGAGGCGAAGTAAAGGAATTGACATAGGTCCCGGAAGACTATCAAGGTAATATGGACACGGAGAAGTGGTGGTGCTATTTTTCCCATCGAAAAACCTTTGAACTCATTGGTTTTTTTAGGAATGGAGCATTCATTCGTGGATCTCGCTGGACGGGGCATCCGAACACTTCAGATTGAGGCTGAGGCGCTAGCCCGGTTGCCGGAGCGCCTGGGGCGCGATTTCATCCAGTCGGTGGAACTGATTATGGCTTGCCGGGGCCGGGTCGTAGTGACCGGAATAGGTAAAAGTGGGTTGGTGGGCCAAAAAATTGCCGCCACGCTCGCTAGTGTCGGCGCCCCGTCGTTTTTTCTTCACCCGGCCGACGGTGTCCATGGGGACCTGGGCATGGTGACGGGGGAGGATGTGTTAGTGGTTCTCTCTTATAGTGGGGAGACTGAGGAGGTCCTTCGTTTGTTACCAGTGTTCGCCCGTCTGGGTGCTCCAGTGATCGCTATCACCGGCCAATTGGAATCGACGCTGGCCAAAGAGGCCGTGGTGGTTCTCGACATTTCGGTTGAGGAGGAGGCTTGCCCGATGAACCTGGTTCCAACAGCGAGCACGACCGCGGCTATGGCGATGGGAGATGCTTTGGCGATGACCGTGCTGGAGGCTGGAAAATTTCGCGAAGAGGATTTCGCAAAACTTCATCCAGGCGGTGCGCTTGGTCGAAAACTTTTGCGAGTGGGGGATCTCATAGTGACGGGAGACGAAATTCCCAAGGTAGGCGATGAGGCGTCATTGAGCGAAGTGACAAAAGAGATGAGCGCTAAAGGGCTTGGGATGACGTGTGTTCTCGATGGCGGCGGGGAGTTAGTCGGTATTATTACTGACGGGGACCTTCGGCGTGCCCTGCTGGAATCGGAAGGTAATATTCAATCGAACGCCGGGGGTCTGATGACCTCATTGCCCGATACCATCTCGAAAGACGAAATAGCTGCTGCCGCCTTGCAGAGGATGGAGGTGAGCTCCATCACCTCTTTGATTGTGATGGAAAAAGGAGAGAGGGAAATTGCTGGCGTCATTCATCTTCATCATCTTTTGCGTGCAGGGGTTGTCTGATTGAGAGGAGATGTAAGGAAATGATGAGCATATTTTAGTTCCTTTTAGGGGGTCAATTGTTGCGAATATTTGACCAATTTAAGTTAAATGGGGCGAGTTTGCATATAGCAACACTTCAGTGCGGCACACGATTTAGAGACGATGAATATTACAAAGACGCCCTGGAAGAATTTGTAAAAATTCAGTGCGGGAGAGCGTAATATTTCAAGACCTTTTCGCTTTAAGTCAGATTCGCTTATTAACGTGGGAAATATCCCAAGAGGAAAGTCCTTGGGCGATGTGTTGAATTTTGTCCGAGACATGGCACGATAAGAACAAAAAATAATGGCGGGATTTAAAGCGACTATTAAAAAAATGGTTGGGGGACATGTTGGAGTTCGTCGCGCTGGCCTCGAAGATTGTATTTAGGGGCGATGCGGAATTTACTCTTAAAATCAAAGGCGTTCTGCGATTCTACTTCCATCCATCTTGACCGTACAGAAGTAGCGAAAGGGCCGACGTGATCATCAGGATTAGACCTGTCGTATAGCAGATATCAGGGGAGAAGATTCCCCGAATTCGTCTTCCAATAATAAATCCGGCCAAGGCTGGGAATATTGCCAGTGTCGCACGTACGGCAGTAAGGGGAAGTAGGTTTCCTGTTCCGCTCAGTGCGGCCACCTGCACGGCGGCGAACGCTAGTGCGGATATGTGCATCAGCCTGACTAGGCGGGTGCGGTTCATCCGGAGGCTATCTAGGTACATCACCACGAGCGGACCACCCGCATAGCCCACTCCGCTGAGCCATCCCGAAATCAATCCAGCCACATAAGCAAAAAAAGACTCATCTTTGAGGTCGAACTGAAATCGCAGCTTCGAAATGCTGCAGGCGGCGCAGCTTAAGACGAAAATCCCGACGCACCATTTAAGAACGATAGGTGGGGTGGCCATGAGTGTAAAAACGCCAAAAACGGCCCCCATGCCGCCCGCGCCGATGAAGGGTATCAGCCGAAAAAGGAGCTGGGATGTGATTTTTCTTCCAAAAACCTTCGAAGTCGCTATGGCCAAGTTCGGAAACGATAAAAGGATGACGGAATCACGTATCCCGAGAAGCGTGCCCATAGCCGGCAAAGCCAAGAGACCGAAATCGAATCCGACGGCCCCTTCTAGGAGGGCCGCTGTGGAGATGATGAGAGTTTGCTCCCATGAAGGCCACATTCGAACTGTACTTAGTCGGCGGAAGGGGTTTCCCTAGAGGCCGAACAATTCCTTTGCATTGAGGTCGGTGATTTTGGTGTATTCCTCGTCGCTGAGGCCGGCCGACTGAAGTGTCTGGACGATTTTTGTATCTGCCATGTCGTAGGCGAGGTCTGTGCCTAGCATGATTCGATCGCAGCCCATTAGGTCTACGAGAAAGCGCACGATGGGTGGGTAAAAGACTAGGGCATCGAAGAAAAAATGTGACCGCATGTATTCGAGTGGTGATCGCTTGATTTTTTGGCACTCGGGCCGGACCTCCCAGCCGTGGACAAATCGGCCGGCTAGAATGGGTGCAGTGCCGCCTCCATGGAGGAAGATAAACTGCAAATCAGGCAAGCGGTCGAAAATACCTGAGAAAATCATTCGTGCGATCGAATTGGCGCTTTCTGTGGTGAACCCAATCAAGTTGAAAAGATGGTAGTCCCGCATCTCGGACACGGCAGCGGGGTTGTTTGGATGAACGATAATGGGGACCTTAAGGGCAGCAGCAGCTTCGTAAATGGGCAGGAATCCCTCGTCATCGAGATATCGTCCGTTGACGTTGGTACCCATAAACCCCCCCTTCAGGCCCAGCTTTGTTACCGCGCGCTCGAGCTCGCGCACCGCGCGTTCGGGATCCTGGGCGGGTAGTGTGGCGAGGCCCGAAAATCGATCGGGATTTTCCTTAATGATCCGCGCATAGCCGTTGTTGGCCTCCTGGGAGAGCTCATCAGCAAGCTGGGGGTCAGCCCAATAAACCCCCGGCCGAGAGGAAAACGATAGGATATTCATGTCGAGGCCCATCTCTTTCATGGTTTCCATACGGACGCCAGTGTCCATGAATGCCTTGAGTGGAGGCTGGCGTATGCCTTTGAGGATGGCATGTTTATCGCCAAATTCGTCTGTGTGAACTACCGCCCCGTAACGCGGCCCTTCTCGTTCCATTAAGTCGATATATTCTTCAGGAAAAATATGGCAATGAACGTCGATGTGCATGGATACCTCCGGAAGAGTGATGTTCGGCTGTGCTAGTTAGCACCGCTAACCAGAGAGTGTCAATTCCGAAGATAAGGGGGGCGAATTTCTTTCACATGCGGCGAACCCCCTGCGGCAGAGATGTTTCTCTCTCGTTGATAGCTTTTTGTTCGGGTGATATTCTCGAAGGACTTCATCGCTAATCACTTTGTAGTTCCCCGTAATTTTGTCGGCATAGGTGTCTTTGGATTACAGAGGATGTATGAATATTCTGTCGTATCGGCGTGGTTATATGTTATGGGAGCATTTAGTTGAAGGAATATGATTCGAGAGCTTTCGGGCAGAAAAAGTCGAGCCTAGCGAAAAGGGTCTTATCCGAGATTATCCGCTTTATCCTAGTGGGTATATTTCTTTATATTGCCTACTTGGGAATTAGTATGCGGAAGTTCCCCGTTCCTTCTGGCTCCAAAGTCTTGCCTCCCGCTCAGCCCGCCATTCCGGAGATGAAATCTTTTTAAGGGTCGTCTATCGATTTTCGGCCGGTTATTTTTCTTCGCCCATTAATTTTCTGAATTGTTGAAATTGAATGTGTCGGGGGTATCCGCCCTCTCGGGGGATTTATTGAATTCCTGTCCGATTGGAATTTCCGTATGGCGCGAAGGGGAAATTCTACCAATACCGAAAGTTTTTTTGTCCTCCCGGGGGGACGAGCCATCATATAGGGGATTTTTTTCCGGCGGGGCGGAAGATAGGTTAGCCTTCGAGCTAAGCGAAAGTCCGAGTTGACCGATCATGGCCATTGCCAGGGTTTCCTCACCGGTCTCGCGCGTAAATTTTTTGTACTGGCTCAAAAAATTCACAATTTTGAAGTAGGGGCCATTCGCGAGAAAAAATATATTGGTTGGCTTGGCCATGAGCTCTTGAAGAATTGATAGGGAGCGAGCATGCAAAAAAGCTTTGGTGGAATTTTCGAATGCAAAATTTTTGGCGGGACCATTTTGTCCGCTTATCTTTAAGCCGGGCACTTCCCGAAGTTCGAACGGGTTTTGCTCTGACAGGGTTTTGGCTAGTAGGGCGAGAAAATGCTTGCGGTTTTCCAAATTTTCCAGGTGCGTGGTGCTAGATGGGGAAGATACCCTATCTGCCAGGTGTTTTTCGTGAATTTTCCGCAGGCCCTGCATCGATTTCCTTATATAATTTAAAAAAACGTCTGTTGCCAAAACAAATGTGCCGTCCGAGGCGAGAAGAAACGCCACACAGTTTTGGTCCCACGGATCCTGGCAACGGACCGCGCCGCCGCTCCGGATATGTTTCATTAACCGGTCGAATGGTGTGGGATGTGATTTCGTGGAAGGAGACCCAGCTCGGATCGAACCTCCGTTGGCCCCGCGTTTCACGCCTGTTCGCGTTGGGGTCTCTATTTCCACCTCGGATTCTGTGGTTTTCAAAAAAGGGTCACTTGGTTTTATCCGCACTTCCGGGGATTCGAATCTGG
>Ga0315336_1000955_pt1 | contig 63846 bp, 66 predicted proteins | sample ASW5metaG_FD_204512 | JGI IMG/M metagenome (GOLD analysis project Ga0315336, IMG submission 204512) | Ammonia-oxidizing marine archaeal communities from Monterey Bay, California, United States - ASW #5 | ecosystem: Environmental > Aquatic > Marine > Intertidal zone | place: USA: California... | reverse complement strand
TGGCTTTCTGAGATTCAGGCGCTGGATCAACGGTTGCTTGTGCTGGCTGCTCAGATTGTTCTGGGGATTCATTTACAGATTCCGTTTCAGAAGATTCAGGTTGATCTGTTGTGGCTTTCTGAGATTCAGGCGCTGGATCAACGGTTGCTTGTGCTGGCTGCTCAGATTGTTCTGGGGATTCATTTACAGATTCCGTTTCAGAAGATTCAGGTTGATCTGTTGTGGCTTTCTGAGATTCGTTTCGATCTTCTAAAGTAAGATTAGCGTTCTGATCATCTGTGCTTTTATTATTATCCAATGCTATACTAGCCTCCAGTAATGAACCTAACTCCAAAAGACATAATCTGATCGATCAATAAAAAGAACAAGGCGGCCAATGAAACAAAAATAAAAACCATAATAGTTGTCAATATGGTTTCTTTTTTGGCTGACCAGGTGACCTTTCTAGCCTCTTGCTTTACCTCGCGAATAAATTCCGTTGGATTCTTCATTAAAAATTCCTTAGCTCAAATTGGCAGGAGTGGAGGGACTCGAACCCACAGCCCCCGGTTTTGGAGACCGGTGCTCTACCAATTGAGCTACACTCCTATAAACCTTTGGCCGTAAATCATTGTGCAAAAAAACCATACAATTTTGCAAGATAATTTGCATTGTTCCTCTGTATTTAATTTTTTGAATCGCTTGTTTTTTTGAGATTTGCTTTATTTAGACTCTTCCGGTTTCTTTGCTTCTTTCTTTGCTTCCGGTTTCTTTGCAGCCTTCGGATCATCCGCTTTTTTATCAGCTTTATCACTTTTTGCTGCTTCTGCTTCCAATTTAGCAGGATCGATATCAGGAAGAATCTCAGCAACGACACCCGAGCCAACGGTCTTGCCACCCTCACGAACAGCAAAGCGCAACCCTTTGTCCATAGCAATCGGCGTAATGAGTTTAACAGTTATCGCAGTATTATCTCCAGGCATGATCATTTCAGTTCCACTAGGCAGCTCAATTGATCCAGTAACATCTGTAGTTCTAAAATAGAATTGAGGCCTATAATTTCCAAAGAACGGTGTGTGACGACCGCCTTCATCTTTTGTTAAACAATAAACTTCGCATTTAAAATGATTGTGCGGTGTGATGCTTCCCGGTTTTGCTAAAACTTGTCCTCGCTCAACTTCCTCTCGTTTTGTACCACGAAGCAAAACGCCAACATTATCACCTGCTTCGCCTTGGTCCAGAAGCTTTCTAAACATTTCAACTCCGGTACAAACAGTTTTAGTTGTTGGTTTAACGCCAACAATCTCAACTTCTTCATTTACCTTTACAACGCCCTGCTCTACACGACCAGTAACAACAGTACCGCGTCCAGAAATAGAAAACACATCTTCTATTGGCATTAAAAATGGCTTATCTTTAGGACGATTCGGCTGCGGAATAGTGTCATCAATAGCTTTCATTAACTCCGTGATTGAATTTTTACCTGTTGCTTCATCTTTTCCCTCTAAAGCAGCAAGCGCTGATCCTTTAATAATTGGTATCTTATCGCCAGGAAATTCATACTTTTTCAAAAGATCTCGGATCTCAACTTCAACTAAATCGATCAACTCCTTGTCATCGACTTGATCCACTTTATTAAGATAAACGACTACAGCAGGCACACCCACTTGTCTTGCCAAAAGAATGTGTTCTCTAGTCTGGGGCATTGGGCCATCGGCCGCAGAAACAACGAGAACGGCTCCGTCCATTTGCGCCGCACCAGTGATCATATTTTTAACGTAATCAGCATGACCGGGACAATCAACATGGGCATAGTGGCGTTTCTCAGTTTCATACTCAACATGGGAAGTTGCGATAGTAATTCCTCGCTCCTTTTCCTCAGGAGTCTTATCAATCTGTTCATAACCAACAGCTTCGGCTCCGCCTGACTCTGCCAAAATTTTGGTAATCGCAGCCGTTAAGGTCGTCTTCCCATGATCAACGTGGCCTATTGTGCCAATGTTGCAATGGGGTTTGGTTCTTTCAAATTTTGTATCAGCCATATAATCTAATTTCCTCTACTTAAGCCATACTATAAAACACATAGGTTTTAAATATTAAATTTGCAATTCTAAATCAATAGAATTATGGAGCGGGTGATGGGAATCGAACCCACGTCACCAGCTTGGAAGGCTGGAGCTTTACCATTAAGCTACACCCGCCTACCATCGACTTTAGTCTACACCTAGTTTGTGGTGGAGGGGGTAGGATTCGAACCTACGTAGACGTACGTCGGCAGATTTACAGTCTGCTGCCTTTAACCACTCGGCCACCCCTCCGCGGCTTATAGGGTTAATGGCATTAAAGAAATGCGAATATCAGCGTTTCCTTTGCCAATGTCAACTCAAAAACAAAATAAATAGCGTTAGCCTTCAAATCAAGGCAAATCGGTAATATAATCATCTTATCAGATAATTAGGTAATATTGCTTGCGTTAATTGTTTTCAAAAATTATGAATAATTATGAGTTATTTGAAATCTGAATGGATCTACGGAGTTCATGCCGTTTTAGCTAGCCTATCCAATCCTTCGCGAGTTGCAGAAGAATTATTAATCACTGCTGAAACGAAGAATAGAATAGAAAAACGAATGAATAGAACTCTAAATGAAAAAAAACTACGTTCCCAACCTGCAATTAGAATGGTCTCAAAAAAAAGATTTAACGAAATTTTTGCTCCCGGAACTGTACACCAAGGAATAGCTCTTAAAACAAAAAAAAGTAAAGAAATCAATTTCAAGAAATTTATTGCAAGCATTGTAAACAAAAAAAAAGTGATAATTGTAGCGCTGGATCATGTATTAGATCCTAGGAACGTTGGTGCTATTATCCGAACATCCGCAGCATTTGGTGTTGATGCTATCATTCAAACCAAGGATCATTCACCAAAAAACAGCCCAGAATTAATTAAAGCTGCGGCGGGAGGGATTGAGCTTTTGCACCTTTTTTCGGTAGTTAACCTAGCAAATACGCTGAGACAATTAAAAGATCTAGACTTTTGGTGTATTGGAATGAGTGTAGACAAAGGAAAAAGAATTGCAGATTTCAATATACCTAACCGACTAGTATTAGTTGCGGGATCTGAAGGAAAGGGATTAAGAAATCTCACGCAAAAAAATTGCGATGTACTTATAAATATTCCTTTGGAAAAAAAGATTGGAAGTTTAAATGTATCCGTAGCAACTGGAATATTTTTACACGAGGTAAAAGGTAAAGATTTTGGATAGTTTTGATACTCCGCAGGCTGCTCTAATATCAATTATATTAGCCGACCTGGCTCTTGCTGGCGATAATGCAATGCTAGTAGGCATGATTGCTAAAAGTATGCCAAAGGAATTTCGAAACAAAACGATTTTCTACGGAATAATGGGGGCAGTGATATTTAGAATCATATTTGCCCTTTTTGCCTTCAAATTGATGCAAATTCCGGAATTATTAATAGTAGGAGGAATTTTTCTCCTCTGGATTGCCTGGGGGTTAGCAAGACATGGCCTTGGATCGAGTCCTCTAAAGGAAAAACTCATTTCCTCAAAACCAAAAAGCGTTAGGACGGCAATTATTCAATTGATTCTCGCTGATCTTGCAATGTCTTTTGATAATGTCATTGCCGTAGCAGGTGCTGCTCACAACTATTTATGGATTATGATCTTTGGGCTTGCTTTATCAGTTGCCCTAATGATAGTTGCCTCAAAATTTATCGCAAACTTCTTAGAACGATATCCAAGAATGATATGGATAGGTATTATAACAATATGCTATATCGCCATTGTCCCCATGATTATTCAGGGAATAAAAAACAGCTATTTATTATGAACTGAAAAACTTCTTTTGAATTTGCAGGATATATTTTATTGTTGTAGATAGATTACCGTAGTTAGGCGCCGGCTTAGCTCAGTTGGTAGAGCGGCTGATTTGTAATCAGTAGGTCGGGAGTTCGAATCTCTCAGCCGGCACCAATATGTCAATCTTTGTTAATAGCCAAAATTGAGGCTTGCAAAATTGCTAACACTACTGTAGAGAAGAGATAATTTGAATTTGCTGCTGGGTTTGAGACTCTAATATGGTTAATGACGTCCGCAAGCTGATTCGCTAATTATAAGACTAAAATGGAGAGAGAAAATATGGCTACTGGTAAAGTTAAGTGGTACAATCCAAGGAAAGGTTACGGCTTTGTTGCCCCCGATGATGGTGGAAAGGATGCCTTTATTCACGTAAGTGCTTTAGAAAAAGCAGGCATAACTGACCTCAACGAAGGTGATTCCGTAACATTTGAACTTGCTACCGAAAAAGGTAGAGAATCAGCTGTTAATATAAAAAAAGCTTAGTTAGATCGTTAAACAAAACCATTAAAATCTGGGATGATTTGATGGAATCTAATTGACCAAACCTGGTGTTGATCAAGAGCTGAATTGCACATTTTTGTGATGTGCGTTTCTTTGCTCTGCGCAAAAAAATCTTCCTCAACGGATATGTCAATCTTTGTTAATAGCCAAAATTGAGGCTTGCAAAATTGCTAACACTACTGTAGAGAAGAGATAATTTGAATTTGCTGCTGGGTTTGAGACTCTAATATGGTTAATGACGTCCGCAAGCTGATTCGCTAATTTAAGACTAAAATGGAGAGAGAAAAATATGGCTACTGGTAAAGTTAAGTGGTTCAATCCAAGAAAAGGTTTCGGCTTTATCGCCCCCGATGATGGTGGAAAGGATGCCTTTGTTCACGTAAGTGCTTTAGAAAAAGCAGGCATAACTGACCTCAACGAAGGTGATTCCGTAACATTTGAACTTGCCACCGAAAAAGGTAGAGAATCAGCTGTTAATCTAAAAAAAGCTTAGTTAGATCGTTAAACAAAACCATTAAAATCTGGGATGATTTGATGGAAGCTAATTGACCAAACCTGGTATTGATCAAGAGCTGAATTGCACATTTTTGTGATGTGGGCTTCTTTGCTCTGCGAAAAAATCTTCCTCAACGGAATGGTTAAAAAGAAGCTAAACAATTTAGATCTGGCTAAAACCATGATCAATTATCCGGCAACTTCGCTTATTTATTAATATAATTAATATATTATATATCAATTGCTTATATAAAATATTTAATGTAATTACTTATATGTAAATATGATTGTAGAACAAATCTGGACTGGGAATTCTTTAAGAAATTTTAACTATTTATTGGCCTGCCCTGATACTGGAGAAGCGCTTGCAATTGATCCCTTGGATTATGAAAAGTGTCTTTCAAAAGCTAAAAAGAAAGGTTGGGATATTACGCAAATTCTCAATACCCATGAACACGGGGACCACACGGGCGGCAACCAAGCAATGATTTCCGCAACAAAAGCCAAGCTCTTGGCTCACGAGAAATCTAATATTCCGGGTATGGATATTGGCCTCAAAAGTGGTGATGTGGTTCGGATCGGAAAAACCGTTGAATTGCTTTCCCTTGATACGCCTGGGCACACCATGTCTCATGTTTGTCTTTTATCAAAAACGGATCAACCCAGCATATTTTCAGGTGATACATTATTCAATGCAGGGGCTGGTAATTGTCATCACGGTGGTCATCCAGAAGAACTTTACCTTACTTTCACAAAACAACTTGCAAAGCTTTCAAACAACACGTTGATTTATCCTGGCCATGATTATATAGAAAATAATTTGATGTTTACATTAAACCGTGAACCAGAAAACAAGAAAGCAAAAGAATTGCTTGGTAGAGTTGCGAATCAAGATCTCAATAAACCTCTTGTGACAAATATAGGGCTTGAAAAAGAAATCAATACTTTCTTCAGACTGAATAATCCTGTTATTATAGAAAAGTTAAAAGAAAACTTTCCCGAAATGAGAAAAGATCCTGATAAAAAGGAAATTTTCTTGAAACTGCGGGAAATTAGGAATGAGTGGTAGAATAATACTCTAAGAAATTAGGGTCAGAAAGTTGACCTTAAGGTGTTGATATCCTTCTGAATGCAGAAAAAAGATAAAAACCATATAGAACTCGCAAATGCTATTCGCTTCTTATCCGCAGATGCCGTAGAAAAAGCTAAATCAGGTCATCCTGGAATGCCAATGGGTATGGCCGACGTAGCGGTGGTTTTATTTAAAAAATTTTTAAAGTTTGATGCGTCTGCTCCAAATTGGCCTGATAGAGATCGACTGATTTTATCAGCTGGTCATGGATCTATGCTGCTTTATTCACTTGCATACTTGACGGGATATAAGGACATAACCATTAACCAGATAAAAAGGTTTCGTCAGCTTGGTAGTAAAACTGCCGGTCATCCTGAATATGGGCTAGCCTCTTGTGTAGAAACAACCACAGGTCCGTTAGGTCAAGGGATAGGAAATGCCGTAGGCATGGCTATTGCTGAAAGGCTTCTGGCTAATAAATACAAAAAAAATATAGTAAATCATTGCACTTACGTAATTGCCGGAGATGGCTGCCTGATGGAAGGTATTAGCCAAGAATCAATTTCTCTTGCAGGACATTTAAAATTAAAAAAACTGATAATCTTGTTTGATGACAACCAAATATCAATTGATGGGCCCACAAGTTTAGCCACTTCGGATAATCAAATCGCTCGTTTTCAAGCAAGCGGGTGGAATGCAGAAAAAATAGATGGTCACAGACCTGACCAAATAGAAAGATCGCTGAAAAAAGCTCAAACATCACAAAAACCTAGTTTAATAGCATGCAAGACGATCATCGGATATGGATCTCCAAATAAACAAGGAACAGAAGCAACGCATGGGGCTCCGCTAGGACAAGATGAGGTCAGCGCTACAAGAAGACAGCTTAATTGGAAACATGAACCGTTTGAAATTCCCTCAAAAATTCTAAAGATATGGAGAAAGATAGGAATGAGAAACTATCGTACAAGAAAGCAATGGGAGAGTAATTTAAAGAAATCAAAACACGCTAACGAATTTTTACGACAAATCAACGGCAATCTCCCCAAGAATTGGGAAAAAGAACTTAATGATCTGAAAAAAAGTTTCCAGCATGAGGCGACTGATTGGGCAACTAGAAAATCTTCCCAAAAAGTTTTGGAGAATCTTACAAAGAATATACCTTCTCTACTCGGGGGATCTGCAGATTTAACCGGATCTAATTTAACCAAAACAAGTCAGCTAAAATCAATAAAGCCCGGACAATTTACAGGAAAATATATTTACTATGGTGTCCGCGAACATGCTATGGCAGCAACAATGAATGGAATTGCCCTACACAAAGGTTTTATCCCCTATGGAGGAACATTTCTAATATTCACAGATTATTGCAGAAATTCTATTAGACTAGCAGCATTAATGTCACAGCAAGTCATATACGTAATGACTCATGATTCGATCGGATTAGGAGAAGATGGTCCGACACATCAACCCATAGAACAACTGCCTGGATTACGAGCAATACCAAATTTATTCGTATTTAGGCCCGCCGATGTTATGGAAACTATAGAATGCTGGAATCTAGCAATCAAAAGAAGGAATGGGCCTTCCCTACTATCTCTTTCCAGACAAAATTTACCTATTGTAAGAACAGATCTTATTAATAAAAACTTATGTTCTAAAGGAGGCTATGTTATCGCAGGCAAACATAAAAATCCAAAAGTTGTGATTCTGGCAACTGGATCTGAAGTTAGTATCGCTTTAAAAACTAGAGAAAAGCTAGAGAAGACAAAAATTACCACAAACGTTATATCTCTCCCCTGCTGGGAATTATTTGATGAACAGCAAGAAAGCTATAGAGAAAAGATACTTGGGAAAAATAGTTTGTGCGTATCTATTGAAGCCGCATCACCATTTGGTTGGGAAAAATATGTCGGAAGGAATGGAATAATAATATCAATGAATAGTTTTGGCGAATCTGCTCCAGCAGAAGATTTGTATAAACATTTTGGTATCACCGCGGAGCGAATTGTCCAAAAAATTAAGAAAAAAATCAGATAAATTAGAATGAAGGATTTATTAAGTCTTGTAAAAACCGATCTGAGAAGAAAGAGGGTGCTTGTCAGAGTTGATCTGAACATACCGAAATGTGGAGAACAAGTAGAAGATGCATCACGAATAGAAGCAATAGTCCCAACAATAAAAAGACTTTTCCAAAAGAAAGCAAAAATCATTATCCTTTCACATCTTGGGAGACCCAAACAAGGAACAAAAAATAATCTATCTTTATCATCTATAATTCCTGAGTTGAGCAAGCATTTATCATTCGCAAAAATTATTTTCTGTAAAGATTGTATAGGTGCAGCGGTATCCCGGGCTATACAAAGCTCTCAATCAAACGAAATTGTTCTTCTTGAAAATTTACGTTTTCACGATGGTGAAGAGAAAAATGATCAAACTTTTGCAAGATTATTATCAAAAAACGGTGACATTTATGTTAACGACGCGTTTTCTGTTTCGCATCGACAGCATGCTTCGGTAGTTGGCATTACCAAGCATTTGCCTTCATTTGCGGGTTTATCACTAAAAAGAGAATTACATTATCTAGATAAAATACTCAAAAAGCCCAAAAAACCATCTCTGGGAATCATTGGAGGATCAAAAATATCTACCAAGATAGCGGTGATTAAGGGATTAACAAAGAAGCTGGATTATCTAATCATAGGAGGCGGTATGGCAAATACCTTTATCTTTAATCAGGGTATCAGAATTGGAAAATCTCTTTATGAAAAAAATACAGAAAAAATTACCAGTGTGATTAATAACACAGCAAAAAAAAATAATTGCGAAATTTTATTACCTATAGATTTTATCGTAACAACAACGATAACCAAGAGAGGGCTAGTTAAGCAAGCGCATCTTAATAACATTCCGGATCAACACATCATAGCGGACATTGGCCCAAAAACTATTGCGATGTTTGCCGAAAAAATTAAAAACAGCAAAACTATATTGTGGAATGGACCGCTGGGAATATTCGAAATTAAACCTTTTAATAAAGGGACATATTCACTAGCAAAGAGAGTCGCGAAATTAACAAAAGAAAATAAAATGAAAAGTATTGCTGGTGGTGGGGACACCATTTCTGCAATCATTAAGGCTGGTGTTGCAAAAAGCTTTACTTACACTTCTCTTGCTGGTGGAGCATTCTTAGAATGGCTAGAAGGAAAGGAGCTCCCTGGCATAAAAGCACTTCGAATTAACAAAAAAATAATATAAATTAAGTAAGAAAAAAATGGATAAAAAAAGGTTAAAAAAAATTGCTCAGAATTTATCTGCACCACCTAAAGGCATTTTAGCCGCAGATGAGAGTACCGCAACTATTGGAAAGCGATTTGAACAAGTTTCTGTAAAATCAACGAAAAAAACGAGAAGAGATTATCGTGAGACACTCCTGCGAACCCCAGGTCTTGGAAAATTTATTAGTGGTGTCATTCTATATGATGAGACCATACGCCAACGTTGTGCAGACAACACTCCTATAGTGAAAATAATTCGCAATCAGAAGATAATACCCGGCATAAAGGTGGATACAGGTGCGAAAGATCTGGCTGGAAGTAAAAAAGAAAAAATTACTGAAGGATTGGATGGTCTGCGCGAAAGATTAATGGAGTACAGATCTATCGGAGCTGACTTTGCAAAATGGAGATCTGTAATATCGATAGGTAATGGAATTCCAACTGATTACTGTTTAAAAACCAATGTTCATGCACTAGCTAGATATGCTGCTCTTTGCCAAGAATGTGGTTTAGTGCCAATTGTTGAGCCCGAAGTGCTTATGGATGGAAATCATACAATCGATAAGTGTTTTGAAGTTACCCACAAAACATTAACACTGCTCTATAAAGAGCTTAAGCTACATGGAATATTTCTAGAAGGAACGCTATTAAAACCGAATATGGTGATATCTGGGAAAGATTGCAAAAAACAGGCAGATTGGTTAACGGTGGCGAGAAAAACAATAAAATGTTTAAAATCATCAGTTCCTCGTGCGGTCACAGGAATAGTGTTTCTTTCAGGCGGGCAAGACTGTGAGCTCGCCACGATACATTTAACTTCCATGAATGTAATTGGCCACCGCTTACCTTGGAATTTAAGCTTTTCTTATGGCCGTGCGCTACAAGAACCTGCTTTATATGCATGGGGGCATAAGGACATAGACATAAAAGAAGCTCAAGATGTTTTGCTGCATCGTGCAAAAATGAATAGTCTTGCCACCGAAGGACGATACAGTAACATAGGTGAGGATGTATTCAGAACATAGATGACGAATCCATAGTCTATGGTGATGACTGGAAATCGGTTGATGAAAGAATTAAGGAAAGTAAGAAACTCATGAGCGCTGTACCAAAAGATTACCAAATTAAATATTTAGTCAAAAAATTGGCAAAGATGTAGCTTAACCAAATTGCTTAATAAAATAAAAATAGCCCCCTCAATACTATCAGCAGATTTTTCAAAACTAGGAGAAGAAATCCGTGCGATTGATCGTGGCGGTTGTGATTATATACATATCGACGTAATGGATGGCCATTTTGTACCAAACCTTACCATTGGCCCGCCCGTAATTAGTTCTCTTCGAAAACATACGAAAAAAAAATTCGACACTCATCTAATGATTGATCCGGCCACACCTTATATCAAGGCCTTTGCGGATGCCGGAAGTGACATTATAACCGTTCATGTTGAATCTAGTGATGATACATTCGGCGCTATAAAGGCAATCAAAGCAAATAAAAAAAAAGTTGGCCTTTCAATCAACCCAGATACAAGTCCAGAAGTATTGAGTCAATTTATAGATGAAATAGACTTGGTTCTCATTATGACTGTACACCCAGGATTTGGCGGACAAAAATTTATCTCTTCTCAGTTAGAAAAAATAAAAAAGGTAAAAAAAATGATCGCCTCAAAAGCAATAGAGCTAGAAGTTGATGGAGGTATAAATAAAGATAACTGCTCTCAAGTAATAGAGGCTGGTGCCAATGTATTGGTGGCTGGTTCTTCAATATTTAACGGTGGAGACTATGCCGCCAACATGGAAAATCTTAGATCCGAATCCTAAAAACAAACTACTTATTTTTCTTCGATCCCTCGCGTAATGAAACCACATTCACGACCTCTTCCGCTTGATTAGGAATTGCGCGATCACTAGCCATTTTACGATAAGAAAGCATGCTAAATGGTATCGTCAAACAATACAGCGAGATAATTGAAATCATAGCCAGCCAAAATTGGGTTACTAGCAAGGTGAAGAAGACAGCAATTAGAATAAAAATGGGTAGCACGAATTTCTGAGCAATTTTAATTCTTTTAAAGGAATACGTTGGGATTGTGCTAACCATTAGCACTGACGCAATAAGTAAAGTTCCCATGTTAATAGCAGGTGTATTAAAATCGTAACCAAAGTAGAATGAAAACATTAAAGGCAAAAGAACTAACCCCGCTGCCGTAGGGGCAGCAATACCACGAAAATAACTACTCTGCCACTTAGGCAAATCTTTATCAGCCATAGCATTAAATCGTGCAAGTCTTAGGGATAGACAAACAGCATAAAGCATTGCAACAGACCAGCCAAGTTTTGGAAAAGATGATAATGACCAAAGATATACAAGAATCGCGGGAGCAACTCCAAAACTTATAAAATCTGATAAAGAATCTAGCTCGATACCAAACTGTGTGCTCCCATCAAGAAATCGAGCAACCCTTCCATCCAAAGCATCGAATAATGCCGCCAAAACAATTGCCGCAACGGCCCATTCCCACTTACCAGAAAAACAAAACTTAATTGAAGACAGCCCAGCACAAAGAGCCATCAAGGTCACAATATTGGGGATCAGCTTGCTTACAGTCTGTGATTTAATTTTATTTTTTACAAACATTTTTAAATATCTTATTTCACAAAATAACTAGTATTTATAACCTTGCAATTATCGTTTTTCCAGCTAAAACCTTTTGTCCTTCAACAATAGTCAATTTAAATTGATCAGAAAAATATAAATCTACTCTACTGCCAAATTTAATAATCCCAAAACGATCTCCAGATCGGACGTGCTTTTTCTCTTTTAAATCACAACAAATTCTCCTGGCAATTAAGCCTGCAATCTGAACAACGCCTATTGATTGGACCGATCGCATTGTAATTTTAATCGCCATTCTTTCATTATGAACGCTAGCCTTATCGAAAGATGCATTGAAGAACTTACCTGGATGATAATAAAGCTTTGACACCACCCCATCGCAAGGAATGCGATTCACATGCACGTCAAAGATATTCATAAAAATACTGACACGAAAATATCGTTTCTTACTCAAACCAAGCTCTGGAGGGGGAATCATTTTTCGAATGGGTAAAATTTTTCCATCTGCAGGACTAATCAAAAAACCGTCATTTTGCGGTGGTGTGCGTTTTGGATCACGAAAAAAATATATGCACCAAACCGTTACAACGGCCCCTATAAGAGCAAAAGCACCGGAAAAGATACCAAGAAAAATAGTTACACAGGAGAATAGCAATATCATTCCCCATCCTTCACTATGTATAGGAATATATTTTTTAAGCATTATGTTTCATACACAATATCAACTTCAGCAAGAAGAAAAAAACATTTGCTGCTTATTAAGGGTAGAAAAAACTACCGGAGGGCACTATAACATTTGGGAAAATAAAAAATGAAAAAAATCAAATCCATATGTGTATTCTGCGGTTCCAGTAAAAATATAGGCTCAGAACATAGGAGAATAACTAAAAAAATAGGCACATTGTTTGCTAAAAAAAAGATCAAAGTCATATTTGGTGGCGGAAGATTCGGCTTATGTGGGGATCTAGCCGATTCAGTCTTAGAAGCAAAAGGTGAGATAGTCGGAATCATGCCAAGATTTCTAGAAAAATTAGAATTAGCCCATCCTCGTTTAACTAAACTCATCCTGGTTAAAAGCTTACAAGAAAGAAAAGAAAAAATGATAGAATCGTCAGATGGATTCCTGATCCTTCCTGGAGGGATAGGAACAATGGACGAGTTGTTAGAAGTCCTCACTTGGAAAACTCTTGGGTTGTTGAACAAACCAGTTGTGTTGTTAAACAGCAAAAATTTCTGGGAACCATTTCTAACTACCCACAGTCACCTTATAAAGAAAAAATATTCTAAATCTTCCACGAAAACATTGTATACTGCGGTTAAAAATCCAAAATTACTTTTAGAAAAATTCGGAATCTTTTAAAATTACGCTAATGACAAAAAATATTAAGATGAAAAACCCCATTATTGAAATGGGCGGCGATGAAATGGCTCAAATAATATGGGAATGGGTAAAGAATATCCTTATCAAACCCTACGTAGATCTAAAAACAGTGTATTTTGATCTGGGAGTTAAAAACCGTGATAAAACGAAAGACTCAGTAACTCTCAAGGCCGCTAAAGCAATAAAAAAGTATCGAGTAGGCGTAAAATGCGCCACCATTACGATAGATGATACAAGGGTTAAGGAATATAGGCTCAAAAGCGTTTTACCATCGCCAAATGGAACTATCCGCAATATCATTGACGGTACTGTTTTTAGGGAACCAATACTCTGTAAGAATATACCTAAAAAAATACCTAGTTGGACCAAACCGATAATAATTGGAAGACATGCATTCGGCGACCAATACAAAGCTGGGGAAATTACCATTCCCGGACCTGGGAAACTCAAGATCATCTTTCAACCAAAGGCAAAGAAGAAAAAGATCCAACAAAATATTCATGAATTCCAATCGGCCGGAGTTGGATTAGGAATGTTTAATATAGACAAATCGATACGCTCTTTTGCAAGATCTTGTTTTAATTTTGCTGTAGAACGAAAATGGCCCCTTTTTTTATCAACGAAACAAACAATATTAAAAAAATATGATGGACGATTTAGAGATATTTTTGACAAAATGTATAAAAAAGAATTCCTGAAAAAATTTAAGAAATTAAAAATTAGCTACGAACATAAATTAACCGACGATATGGTGGCTGCAACATTGCGGTCGAATGGTGGTTTTATTTGGGCGTGTAAAAATTATGATGGTGATGTACAATCCGATTTTTTAGCACAAGGCTATGGATCTCTAGGAATGATGAGCTCTATTTTATTGTCACCAAATGGAAAAATTGTTGAGAGCGAGGCTGCGCACGGCACCATAAGATCTCATTTCATGCAGCACAAAAAAAATAAGAAGACATCGACCAATCCGGTTGCTTCTATTTTCGCTTGGACTAAAGCAATAAGTTATAGGGGAAAATTTGACAAAATAGTAAAGTTACAGAAATTCTCAACATGCCTAGAAGAAGCATGCATAATTACAATCGAACGTGGAATCATGACAAAGGATCTTGCTCTGCTTGTGGGGCCAAAGCAAAAATGGGTTACAACAGAAGAATTTCTCAACTCAACAAAAAAAGAATTAGAAAAGAGATTATAAGTTAAAAAAAGTTAGGATGATTGTAAAAATTTTTCTATTGCCTGAATAGCCGCCTCAGTAGACTTGGTATTTGTGCCACCTGATTGAGCTAAGTCTTTTCTTCCTCCACCTTCGCTATCACCCAAGATCTTTGCCCCAATTCCAACGATTTCTACGGCGTCATATTTCTTTGTACAATCCTCGGTGACTCCAACAACGATAGAAACTTTTGAATCATCAACGGATAATACTGCCACTACACCTGACTCAATCTTGGTCTTCAGGCGGTCGACTAAAGATTTTAACTCCCTTGGAGGCACGTCTTGTATAATCTTTGCTAAAAAATTTGTACCTGAAATAGATTGAATATCTGAGTCATCAAAGGCCAAAATATCATCTAGCTTCTTCTTGGTTTGCAATGCCTTCTCTCTCTCTGTTTTTTCTTTCGCTAACTGATCTTTGAGAGCATGTTTTTTACTAATCTCTAATTCACGAACATATGCTTCTGCAAACGAACCTGTAAGCGCCTCAATTCTTCTAACTCCAGAGGCAACGGAAGACTCGCTAGTGATTTTAAAACCTCCCACTTCTCCAGTTTGGCTAACATGTGTACCACCACAAAGTTCTACAGAAGTCGCAAGATCTTCTTGATTCGACTCACCCATAGTAATCACTCTGACCCGATCATCATATTTTTCGCCAAATAAGGCCATCGCCCCTCCTTCGATGGCTTGTTTTTGATCCATAAAATTAACCTTTACTTCTGTATCAAGATCGATGTAGTGATTCACATCGGTCTCAATATGCTGAAGCTCCTTTTTTGTAAGCGATCTAGGATGACTAAAATCAAAACGTAATCTTTCAGGAGCAACAAGCGATCCTTTTTGTGTGACATGCTCACCAAGCCTGCTCTTAAGAGCGCGATGTAGTAAGTGGGTAGCGGAATGATTTGCTCGCAGATAGTTTCGTCTCGATTTATCAATTTCCATTTTCAAGGTATCATTTTTCGCAATTGAACCTTCCTGAATTGTGACATGATGGACAATTAAATCTTTTAAATGTATCTGGGTATCATGCACATTGATTTTGACGACCTTCTTTCGATCGATGACATTATAGATGGTTCCGGTATCTCCAACTTGTCCTCCCGATTCACCATAAAATGGAGTCTGATCAACAATCAATAAAGCCTCATCCCCTGAAGCAGCTTTGTCTACTTTCTTACCGTCAATTAGAATCATTTTCAATTTGCCTGATCCAAAATCCTTTTCGTATCCAGTAAACTTTACGACCCCAACTTCATCTCTTATTTTATGCCATATATCATCCAAGATTTCTTCTCCGGATCCAGACCAGCTTGATCTTGCTCTTTCCTTTTGTGTATCCATGGCCCGATTAAAAGCTTTTTCATCAACCTTTATTCCTTTTTCTTTAAGAATATCTTGCGTTAAATCGAGGGGAAAACCATATGTATCATAAAGTTTAAAGGCTATCTCACCATCCAAACTGTCTCCCTTTTTCAAAGCATCGAGTTCTTTCTTCAGAATCTTCATACCCTTATCAAGGGTTTCATTAAATTTTTCCTCTTCGGAGCAAAGAGTTTCTTTTGCTAAAGATTCAGCCCGCACCAATTCAGGATAAATAGTTCCCATTTCGCCAATTAATATTGGCACGAGTTGATGTAAAATAATTTGTTTACATTCAAGTTTATGAATATGCCGCATTGCTCTTCTCATTATCCTGCGGAGAACGTAACCTCTGCCTTCGTTGGATGGCAAAACTCCATCGGCCATCAAAAAAGAAGAGGAACGCAAATGATCAGCGATGATTTTAAAGGAAACAAGGTTTTTTTGATTCACCTCAATACCACTAATCGCAGATGAAGAGAGAATAATTTTTTTAAAAGAATCGGTCATATAATTATCATGAACACCTTGTAAAACCGCTGCGATTCTTTCGAGCCCCATCCCAGTATCAATGGAAGGGTTAGGTAAATTAATCCTGTTTCCGTCATCTAATAATTCATATTGCATAAATACAAGGTTCCATATCTCTACAAACCGATCTCCCTCCTGCTTTCCGCTACCAGGAGGATTACCTTTTAGTGGACGACCATGATCATAAAAAATTTCCGAACATGGACCACATGGACCAATATTTCCCATTGACCAAAAATTATCATCATCGGCTATTTTTATGATTCTCTTATCATGAAGTCCTGAGATTTTTTTCCAAAGATCAAATGATTCTGAATCCTCAGCATAAACCGTCACCAGTAATTTTTCCTTCGATAATGCAAAAATCTTGGAAATCAGGTTCCACGATAATTCAATCGCATCTTCCTTAAAGTAGTCACCGAAAGAGAAGTTACCCAACATTTCAAAAAATGTATGATGCCTAGAGGTATGCCCAACATTCTCTAAGTCGTTGTGTTTCCCGCCAGCGCGGATGCATTTCTGACTCGTAGCAACTCTCTTGGATGCAATTTTTTCCTTGCCCGTAAAAATATTTTTAAATTGTACCATCCCCGCATTCGTAAATAAAAGCGTCGGGTCATTTTTAGGGACCAGTGGTCCCGAGGGGAGGATCTGATGATCCCTCTTCGAAAAATACTCAAGAAAGGTTTCCCTTATTTGGTTGCTGGTATACATACTTGATGAAGTATAGACTTGATTCGCTTTTTAGACTAGTGCATGAAGAAAAAAACGCGCAGCATTACTTTGCTGCGCGCCAAAAAAATAAACAAGAGGTTTATTTCTTTTCTTCTATAAGAATCTCTGATGAAGGTGAATCTTCTTTTTCAGCTGTCTTTTGTTCTTCTTTTTCTCTACCAACTACATCAATCCCTTCAAGCTTTGCATCATTTCTGATTGCTTTTTCAACCTTCTTGGATATTTCAGGATTATTATCAAGAAACAGTTTTGCAGTCTCACGACCTTGTCCTATCTTAACACCATCATAAGAATACCATGATCCCGATTTCTCAATAATCTTAGCCTGAGTGCCAATATCAATTAGCTCCCCGCTTTTTGAAATACCTTTGCCGTACATAATATCAAATTCAACAATGCGAAAAGGAGGCGCTAATTTATTTTTAACAATCTTAACGCGTGTTTGATTTCCAATGATCTTATCCTGTTCTTTTATGGCACCTATGCGACGAATATCAAGCCGAACAGATGAATAAAATTTTAAAGCATTACCACCAGTAGTAGTTTCGGGGCTACCGAACATAACGCCTATTTTGTAACGTATCTGGTTAATAAAGATAACCATGCAGTTTGATTTTGATACAGATCCAGTAAGCTTACGAAGCGCCTGACTCATCAATCTTGCCTGTAAGCCCATATGAGAATCACCCATTTCGCCTTCTAGCTCTGCCCTTGGAACCAAAGCAGCCACACTATCAATTACCAAAACATCAACTGCGCCTGAATGTACCAAAGTATCCGCTATTTCAAGAGCCTGTTCACCTGCATCTGGCTGGGATATCAATAACTCATCTATATTAAGGCCAATTTTTCTTGCATATGAAGGATCAAGAGCGTGCTCTGCATCGATAAACGCGCACGTGCCTCCAGCTTTTTGGGATTCAGCAAGAACTTGTAATGCCATCGTGGTTTTTCCTGAACTCTCGGGTCCATAAATTTCGATGATTCTTCCTTTAGGAAGCCCCCCAATACCTAATCCAATATCTAATCCCAAAGATCCGGTAGGAATTGTATCAATCTCTACATGTTCTCTTTGACCCAGCTTCATGACAGAACCTTTTCCATAATTCTGCTCAATCTCGCTGACCGCATTTTTTAGCGCTTTTTCTCTTTCTATGCCGTCTTTTTCTTTACTCACTAAACGAATATTTTTTGTTCCCATAATTAACCTTCCTTCTATATTTCATATACATAACTAATTTTCAACTAACTATTTGTACACCTTTTGTTCTGCTTTGCAAGAAAAAAATTTTCTAATCGTTATTTTGTACCTTTTCTTTCTTTTCATGAAGCTCCTGCGCCTCAATACTCATCGTTGCGATAGGTCTTGCCTCTAGCCTAGAAAGGCTAATAGGGGTACCCATAACCTCACAAAAACCATATATTCCACTATCAATCCGTTCTAAAGCTTGATCTATTTTCAACAGAAGTTTTCTCTGGCGATCTCTAGTCCTTAACTCCAGCGCATGTTCCGTCTCAATGGTAGCTCGATCGGAAGGATCGGCTATACCAGAAGTTTCTTCCTTTAAATGTTTCAACGTTTCGCTTGATTCTTGAAGAACAGCCTTTCTCCACTTATGGAGTTTCTGTCGAAAATACTCTACTTGCATAGGATTCATAAACGCTTCGCTTTTAGTCGGTTTGTAATCTTTTTGAAGTCTGGGTCTTCTTTTTGAACCCTTAATTACCGACGTCTTCTTCCTTAAAGTAGCCTTATTGACCTTCTTTGTGCCACGACGAACAGGTTTCTTAGATAGTGCTTTTCTTTTCACTAATGGTTTTTTAGACAAAGATCGTCTCTTCGCAAAGGCACTCTTTGGTGATATTTTTTTGACGATTTTCTTCTTTTTCTTTATGTTTTTCTTCTTTGGCATCTTTTTATCAACATCCTCATTAACTCTCTACTAACGGGCACGCATTATATAAACCTTTTTTTATCTGACAATATTTTTGTTAAGAAATCGCGTTTTTTCCTTCAAAAATATCAGCTAAAACTCAGATTCGTGCAGAAGAACAGCAATTGGGAATAATTGCGTTACATTCACCCAGACATATGATGTCGTGAATGGACGGGCCGAATAAGAAAATTGCTTACCAATGCTATCGCTAAAAGAGCAACCATCATATACATGGTGGAATTGTAAAGATATACAGAAGGATCGATTGTCCCTGCTGGGGCTATATCCATTAGTTTACCAAGGGTTACGGTCTTCGCTTCCACCAACATTTCTAGCTGATCCTTTCCAGCGCCAAATTTTTCAAAGAAAGATTCATCACTTACTTTTCCTGATAGATCCCCTATGGAAGCTAATCGGGTCTTTTCACGAAGAACATTAAGAGCCATTGGTCCAATAACTCCGGCAGCGCTCCATGCGGTCAAGAGTCGTCCGTGAATACCTCCAACATACTTTGTGCCAAAAATATCTGCCAAATAAGCCGGTATTGTCGCAAAACCTCCCCCGTACATTGTGAAAATAATCATAGTTGCAGCGTAGAAAAGAACCAGCCAAGTAGTAGCCGGGTTAACCGCCCACTGTTCAGCAATAATCGGTATAGATCCGTAAAGCAGGATACCTAAAATAAAGAAGGTGTAGTAGGTATTTTTTCTTCCCAGGTAATCCGACATGCTGGCCCAGAAAAAACGACCTACCATATTGAAAACACTGATCATGGTTCCGTAGGTCACAGCAAATGCTGCAGACACATCGAACACGTCTCTAATCAAAGTTTTCGCTGCCCCAAGAACGCCGATGCCTGCAGACACATTAAAGCAAAGAACAATCCACAAAAGATAAAACTGTGGAGTCTTTAGCGCTTGATTAATATGCACATGCTGAGTAGTAATCATTTTTTTCTTTTGTTCTTCCTCGGTAGGTGGTTCCCAACCTTCGGGTTTCCAACCTTCGGCAGGAATACGATAGGAAAAGGCCGCGATCGACATAATCACGAAATAAATTACTCCAAGAGTAAAAAATGCCTCAGCTAAACCAGAACTCCCAGTACCAACCAAATAAAATCCCGGTTCTCCGGGGACGATCATTTTTTGAACTTCATTCGCACCCACTAAAACAACCTGTTGAAGAGAGCCGGCAATTTCCACCACTCTCTCCCCTGCTGCATTGGTAACAGCATCCACTGCATTTTCTGCACCGACATAGTCCGGTTTTACATAAAATTTCTCTATCAAATAAGTTTTCAAAGGAAACCCAATCATGGCACCACCGCCAAAACCCATAATAGCCATACCGGTAGCCATTCCTCGACGATCTGGGAACCATCGCACTAAAGTCGCAACTGGGGATACATAGCCTAATCCTAATCCGCAACCTCCAAGCACCCCATAACCCAAATACAACAGGTAAATATTGTGTTCAAGGATTCCCAATCCACCAATAATAAAACCTCCGCCCCAACAACAGGCGGCGACAAAACCAACCATTCTAGGTCCAACTTTTTCTAACCAATGTCCGGCAATAGCAGCGGATAAACCTAGAAAAACTATAGCCAAAGTATAGGTAAATTGGGTACTACCTAATGACCAATCAACAGCCGATGGAGCCGCCACTCCGACGACTCTCTCTAAAGCATCATTAAAAGCGCTCCAAGAATAAACTGATCCGATACAAAGATGGATAGCAACCGATGCGGGAGGGACAAGCCAACGATTAAAACCTGGCTTTGCTACAATATGTTCTTTCTTAAGTGCTGACAAAAAGCTCAAAAGATATACCCCCTATATAAATCCCCTTTATCAAGTTGAAAAAATGACAAAAGAATCGACAATTGTCTAGCATAATTATCAAATCATTCGCTTGGCTTTTTTAAATTGCTCCGGATTATTGATATTAAAGAATGGATCAAAAGGCTCAGAGGTAAATTCTACACGTGAAGTAACAAATTTGCTTGTCCAAAATTCAATTTTTCTAACCTTCTCCTCAATAATCGACTGTCGAAGATCTTGCTCAAGTTCTACAGGCCATAAACCAAACACAGGATGGTTTCTACCTCCCGAATATGCATAAGAAAGGCTAGCCTTTTTTTGCTCAACAGCCAAAAACAGCTTCTTAACTAGATTCTTGGGGAAAAATGGAGCGTCGGTTGGAAAGCTAGCAAGCCATCTACAATTAGGAAAATTCTTTTTTACCCATTCCATGCCGGTCAAAATACCTGCCAGCGGCCCACAATAACCGGAAACCACATCAGAAACGATAGGCAATCCATAGCTGCTATACTTTCCGCATTGACTGTTAACATTCAATATAAGCGCCTCAACTTGAGGCAGAGATCTAGAAATTACATGTTCTAAGATTGTTTTATCACCTAGCTTCTTAAGGCACTTATCTCCGCCTCCCATCCTAGAAGATTTTCCTCCCGCCAATAAAATTCCTACGACACTTTCCATAACATGAAATTTTCTCTAATTTTTTTTAGCTTTAGGAGTTTTTTTTAAACCACTCTTCTTTAAATCGTACCGAATCCTCTTTTCTCCCGACAAAACAAAGAATCTCTTTCCTCTTGCGCGACCAATTAAAGTTACATTTGCTTTTACGGCTAATTCAATTCCCCAAGCGGTATATCCGGATCTGGAAATTAAAATCGGAATTTTCATTTGGACAATTTTTATAATCATTTCGCTCGTTAGTCTCCCGGTAGTATAAAAAACTTTATCTTTTGCTTGAATGCGATTCAAAAACATATACCCGGCGATTTTATCAACCGCATTATGCCTTCCAACATCCTCCATATAGACCAATGGTCTTTCCTTCTTACACAAGACACAACCATGGATAGCGCCTGCTTTGAGATACAAGCTGGGTGTCGTATTGATCTCTTTTATTAGATTATATAACCAAGAAATTTTGAAAACTGGCGTATTGGGAAGCCTGATCCTGTCAAATTTTTCCATAATATCGCCGAAAATGGTACCAGTCGAGCAACCTGAGGTTAGGGTCTTCTTTTTTAGTTTTGCTTCATAATTGGTTTTTCTCTTTGTGCGTACAACAACAACCCCTAAGTCTTCTTCATAATCAACGCCTGTTATCTTATCTTTAGGAAGCAACATATTTTGATTTAGTAAGTAGCCAACCGCAAGATATTCGGGATAGTCACCAATAGTCATCATGGTTATCACTTCTTGATCATTCAAAAATAATGTTAAAGAGCGCTCAACGACAGCATCCAAACCAACCAGCTTGCCCACTTCGTTTCTGCCTTTTACGCTGGATGTTAGACGCCGATCGTATATATCGGGACTTATAGATTTTACTTTCATCTAAAATATATATAAATAAGATCTCAGTTTACAAACAGCAATTATCAATTTCCGTAAGAGCTACAGTCTTACAAATATTATTGCCGATGTTAGTTATTAAAACTACTTTTTAATTTAAAGATATTACTCTAATGACAGACTTTCAGACCGCTGCCTATATAGCAATAAAATTAATCCTGGAGCTAGATTCAAATCTTGTAGAAATTATCCTACTCTCCCTGAAAGTGACTTTCTCATCGGTATTTATAGCAACAGTCTTGGGATTGTACGTTGGAACGATAGTATCAATTACAAATTTTCCTGGAAAAAATATAATCGTTGTACTTCTGAATTCTTTCATGGGTCTGCCGCCCGTGGTGGTTGGTCTAGTGGTTTACTTAATGCTTTCAAGGGTGGGTCCATTCGGAGTATTTGGGCTATTATACAGCCCAACGGCGATGATCATTGCTCAATCTATTCTCATAACGCCCATAATTGCTGCCCTGACTCGACAAATTGTTTCTGATCTTTGGGTTAAGTATGAGTTACAGTTCCGATCACTTTGTCTATCTTTGAAGGAATCTTTTTTTGAGATCATTTGGGATGCTCGCCATGGATTGCTAACGGCAATTTTTGCTGGCCTAGGTCGTGCGATAGCAGAAGTGGGGGCAGTTATAATAGTTGGAGGTAATATTGAGCACGTAACCCGGGTAATGACCACTACCATCGCAATGGAAACAAGCAAAGGCAATTTAGAGTTAGCAATGGCCTTGGGCATGATTCTTCTACTGTTAACCTTCTTAATTAACCTATCTCTATTTTTGATCGGAAACCGATCAAAAAACTATTAGTAAGGTAAGGAAAAATGTCTGAAATATTCCCATTAAAATTTTCTAAGGTTAATTACCAGGTGAATGGAAAAAGATTGATTAAGGACGTAAGCTTTGAAATCTTGAAAAATAAACGAACGGCCATATTGGGTCCAAATGGATCGGGAAAAACCACTATCATGCTGCTAATTCATGGACTCATAAAAGCTAAAGACGGATTAATCTCCTGGAACGGAAGAGATCATCAAGCAATTAAAAAACGATTGGCCATGATATTTGATAAGCCGATTCTCTTAAAAAGATCAGTCCGTGAAAATATAAATTTCTTCGTAAAAAGGACAAAAGTGCAAAGAAAAAAGAGGTTGTTCGTCTGTAACCAGATACTTAAAAAATTTGATCTCAATCTCTTAGCTAATCAACCTGTGCAATCTCTTTCCGCAGGAGAAAAACAAAGATTGGTCATAGCCAGGACGCTGACCCTCAATCCAAAAGTTCTGTTGCTTGACGAGCCATCATCAAACCTTGATCCAGAAAACACATTAGAGCTAGAGAGAATAATAAAAAATATTAGCAAACAAGGGATGAAAATTATTTTTTCGACCAATGATATTTTACAAGCAAAAAGAATAGCGCAACATATACTTTTTTTATCAAATGGAAAATTAATTGAATCATTAGATGCAAAAACTTTTTTTCAAAAACCACGCTTTAAAAAGATCGAGAAACTTTTAAGGGGGGTTTTGTAGATGAAGTTAATGAAATTTTTCTTCGCAATAACGCTTATTTTCTGGTCTCTTTTCTGTAAAGCCAACAATTTATGCGCCGAATCTAACTTTATCTTGCTTGGTTCAACAACCTCTACAGAAAATTCAGGCTTTTATCAATATATCCTCCCGATTGTTAAAAAGGAAATTGGTATCGAAGTTAGAGTCGTGGCAGTGGGTACCGGAAAAGCAATGGAGTTAGGAAAAAGAGGCGATGTAGATATCTTATTAGTGCACGCCAAAGAAGAGGAGGAAAAATTCATCAGAGACGGTCACGGTATAGTGAGAAAAGATTTAATGTTCAACGAATTTTTTATTGTTGGTCCAGCGGAAGATCTGGCAAATATAAAAAATGAAAACACAGCGCATAAAGCTTTAGAAAAAATTAGACAATCAGCAAAGGGAAACAAAAAAATAAAATTTATTTCTCGTGGAGATAACTCGGGTACACATAAAAAAGAATTGAAAATCTGGAAAAAGACAAATGCTAAAATAGATGAACCCTCAGGAAAATGGTATTTAAAAACCGGAAGCAGTATGGGAAAAACTCTAATTATTACCCGAGAGCTTAATGCCTACACTCTTACTGATAGCGCTACTTGGTTGAGTCTAAAAGATAAATATGGATTGAAAATCTTATATAAAAATAAGGCGGAACTCTTCAATCAATATGGAATAATTTTATTAAAAAGAACTGCTAAAAAGAAATTAGCCAGAAAGTTTTTCGATTGGGCAGTATCAATCGAGGGAAAGAAAGTAATAGAAAATTTTGAAATTAACGAACATCAAGGGTTTTTTGTTAAAAAATAACTAGTTGTTTGATTTACAAACAAAAATGATAATGTGTAATTATCTGATACTAATAAGGGATATTGATTCAAAATGATTGATCCATACGGAAGAAAAATTAACTACCTTCGATTGTCAGTAACAGATCGTTGCGATTTTCGTTGTATTTACTGTATGTCGGAGAATATGAAATTTCTTCCAAAAACAGAAATTTTAACTCTCGAAGAGTTAGAGAAAATATGCGCCGCCTTTATTAGTCTTGGCGTCAAGAAGATTCGGCTAACTGGGGGAGAACCTCTGGTCAGAAGAAATATTTTGACCTTAGTTAACAAACTTGGGGTCTATAAACAAAATAAGGAACTAGAAGAATTAACGATAACGACAAATGGTGGACTACTTAAAAAATTTGCTCCACGACTTTATAGTTCAGGCGTTCGGAGAGTAAATGTATCGCTAGACACTTTAAATGCAAAAAAGTTTTATACAATTACACGAGGCGCAAATCTCGATAATGTGCTTGCCGGCATTGCAGAAGCAAAATCTTGCAATCTAAAAATTAAGATTAATATGGTGGCCCTCAAAGGAATAAATGATGATGACTTTGATGACATGATTCGTTGGTGCGGAGAAAGTGGATTCGATTTAACATTAATTGAAGTGATGCCAATGGGAGAACTTCCATATGAAAGAGTTGACCAGTATCTACCATTATCTATCGTGAGAAATCAACTTAGGAAAAAGTGGAATTTACAAGAAACTGATTACAGGACACCAGGTCCGGCACGATATACAACCATTAAAGAAACAGGTCAGCGTCTGGGCTTCATAACACCCATGACACATAATTTCTGTGAAAGTTGCAACCGAGTCAGATTAACTTGCACCGGCCAACTTTATATGTGTTTAGGACAGGAAGATTCTATGGATTTACGGAAAGTAATAAGAAAAGATGATCGTCCAAGAACCCTAACCAACGCTATATTGTCGGCGATTGAAAGAAAGCCTAAAGGCCATGATTTTGTAATTAATCGCCGAGAAAGTAATCCTTCGGTCCCAAGGCATATGAACGTCACGGGCGGCTAAAATAAGTAAATGAAAAAGAAGATCACAAAAATTCATTTTTTTGCTGGTAATTCAAAGCAATCAAAGGCCGCGAAAATAAAGTTACTAAAAAAGCACAAGCAAACGGAAGTTGAAAAGGCTGATGTTATTGTGGCCCTTGGAGGAGATGGAACTATGCTAGAAACCCTTCATAAATTCATACATGCAAAAATTCCTATATACGGAATGAATTGTGGTAGCGTAGGCTTTTTAATGAATAATTTTGCGATCGATCGACTGCTTAGAAGAATTCAATTAGCAAAAAAAACCGTCTTGCACCCACTGCACATGAAAGCGAAAACAATTAATAAAAAAAAGGTTGAGGCGTTAGCAGTCAACGAGGTATCTCTTCTGCGCGAATCACGTCAATCCGCAAAATTAAGAATTTTAGTCAATGGCTCGATAAAATTATCAAAATTAGTCTGCGATGGAGTCTTAGTTTCGACGCCCGCAGGAAGCAGCGCGTATAATTTTTCCGCCCATGGGCCAATAATTCCTCTGGGAAACAGTATTTTAGCCCTTACTCCAATCAGCGCATTCCGTCCAAGAAGATGGCGTGGTGCTTTGTTACCAAAATCTTCGAAAATCAAAATCCAAGTACTGGAAAAAACAAAGAGACCTGTTAGTGCTGTTGCAGACTTTACGGAAGTACGTGATGTTGATGAAATTGAAATACAAGAAAACAAAAAAATTAGTCTAACATTACTTTTTGATCCAAATCACAACCTGGAAGAACGAATCATTAACGAACAATTTGTTCTTTAAAAAATACGAGATGAGAATTAGTGATTTTGATTTTTCTTTATCTCCAAAATTTATTGCTAAAAGGCCAAAAAAACCCCGGGACAATTCTAAATTATTACTGATCTCAAATATCCTGTCTGATCATCTCTTTCAGGATCTCCCTAATATTTTACAAAACGATGATTTAATAATCCTCAACAATACCAAAGTTATCCAAGGGCAATTAAGCGGGAAAGTTAGCGATAAAAAAATTACAATAACACTTATAAAACGACGAAAGTATTCGCAGTGGGAGGTATTTGCTAAACCAGCAAAAAAACTTTACCCCGGAAATAAAATCTATTTTGCCAAGAAATTTTCAGCAGAAATAATTGAGAAAAGCCCGGAAGGAGTTGTGCTGATAAAGTTCTGCGTAAATGCTAAACGACTTCCTGTGCTGTTGTCTCGATATGGGAAAATGCCAATTCCTCCCTATATCCAGAAATTTCGTAAACCAGACTTGAGGGATAATACTGATTATCAAACAACCTACGCAAACAATTTGGGCGCTGTTGCTGCACCAACAGCAGGATTACATTTTACCAAACGATTGATAAGAAAACTTCGAGAAAAAAAAATTAATTTTGCAGAAATTACACTCCATGTTGGAGCCGGAACGTTTCTGCCTATCCGTTGTAAAGATATTAACCAGCATTTGATGCAACCCGAAACCGGATATATATCAAAAGATGTGGCAAAAAAAATAAACCACACAAAAAAGAGAGGTGGGAGGATTATTGCCGTAGGAACTACCTCCCTACGTCTACTCGAGACAGCCACGGACTCGTCTGGAACGGTCCAACCTTTCTCAGGAGAAACAAATATTTTTATTAAGCCTCCATACAGATTCAAGTGTGTAGACCTATTGCTGACTAACTTTCACCTGCCTAAATCAACTTTATTTATCCTAGTCTGCGCATTTGCAGGAATAAAAAAAATGAAACGAGCATACGAATATGCAAAGATAAAAAATTACAGATTCTTTTCTTACGGAGACGGGACTCTGATTTATCGAAAAAAATAATGAGAAACAAAAAATTCTATAAATTAGTAAAGGAATCGGGTCAAGCTAGAACCGGAATCATTAACACTCTAAATGGAAGCATCAAAACCCCGACCTTTATGCCTGTTGGAACTCTAGGAACGGTAAAGGCGCTAACTCCGAAAATGCTTGAAAGTGCTGGAAGTGATATAATCCTAGCCAATACATATCATCTAATGCTACAGCCCGGAATCGATGTTATCAAAATACTCGGTGGACTTCATAAATTTATGAATTGGAAAAGGCCAATATTGACGGACTCCGGAGGATTCCAAGTCTGGTCATTATCTAAACTTGCAAAAATAAATGAAAAAGGGATTACGTTCCAGTCTCACCTGGATGGTAAAAAACACTTCCTGACTCCGGAAGATGCTATTGAACTACAGACAAAATTTGGATCTGATATCATCATGGTCTTGGATGAATGCACTCATTATCCCGTTAGCAAATCAAAAGCCAAAAAATCTATGGAGCTTTCTATGCGTTGGGCAGAACGCTCAATTCAATCTTATGATAAAAAAGAGGGACAGGGAATCTTTGGTATTGTTCAAGGAGGAATGTATATTGATCTTCGAAAGCAGTCCGCAAAGAAGTTAAATACTCTCGATTTCGACGGATATGCAATTGGAGGACTCTCTGTTGGGGAACCTCATAAAATTATGCTAAATATTGTTAAAAACACCGTAAAATATCTGCCAAAGGATAAGCCTCGTTATCTCATGGGTGTCGGAAGACCAGAAGATATCTTGGGTGCTGTTGAATTAGGCATTGATATGTTTGACTGTGTAATTCCAACGCGTTTTGGCAGAAATGGACGTGCATTTTCGTTACAGGGAGAAATCAATCTACGTAACTCCAGGCATGCAAAAGATCCAAGACCTCTAGAGAAGGGGTGGAATTCTCCTATCAAAAATTTCAGTCGAGCCTACCTTCATCATTTAATAAAAACTAATGAGATGCTCGGCTCAATCTTACTCAGTTGGCATAATATAAAATTTTATCTGGAATTAATGGAAAATATTCAATCGGCAATTAGTAAGAAACAATTTTCTTCTTTTAAAAAAAAATTTCTTGCAAAGTATAAAAAGGGAGACATACCATCCATTTAAGACGATGAAAAAACAATATACATCACTTAAGCAGCTCGGCAAAAACGCCAAACAACCAACAAGCCCTGATCAAGCTTTGTTAGAGTCAGTATTGAATACTAAAAAAGTTTCAGAGAATTATGTGGTTCGGTTCACTTGTCCAGAATTTACATCAATATGCCCAATTACTGAACAACCTGATTTTGCTCACCTTGTAATTGACTACATCCCGAATAAATATCTGTTAGAAAGTAAATCACTAAAGCTATTTTTAAATTCATTTCGCAACCACGGAGCCTTCCATGAAGAATGTACAACGATGATTGCTCAGAAGATCATCAAAGCAATTAAGCCAAAGTGGCTACGTATTGGTGGTTATTGGAATCCCCGCGGTGGAATTTCAATAGATATTTTTTATCAAACAAAAAACCCTCCAAAAAACATATGGATACCCAAAAGCTATAAGGCTTACACAGGAAGATCCTAGATTTAGCGCCCTTTATAAACAGCCCCTCCAATACTGGGTCTGCCCACCACAACTTTGCTGAGTTTTGGAAGCGACGGTTTTAGTTCTTTCCAGATCCAACGCGCAAGATTCTCGCTAGTCGGATTATTAAGACCTTTGATGTCATTTAAAAAGCCGTGATCCAGAGATGCATGAATAGGCTTAAATGCTTTTTCTATTTCTTTAAAGTCCATTACCCACCCATTCTCACGATCCAAAGACCCTTTCACATAAATATCAACCGTGAAAGAGTGACCATGAATTTTAGAATATTCGTGACCTTTAGGCATATTTGTCATGCGGTGAGCAGCATGAAAAATAAATGTTTTATAGATTTCCATAAAATTAGCCCATCGGTTAACTATGCAATTGCAAAAAGCTTATGAGTTTGAAGACTAACCTTCCATTGTGGATGTTGTCCACAGTATTGCAAAACCTGTTCGGTGTTTGTGTCTAACCGTGATCCATATTTTGGTTGAAGAAAGAAATGAGAAAAATCTAGATCCTTGTAGTTGGCGGGGTTTAAGCCACTTTGGGGATAGACAATTTTTAATTCATCTCCCTGCCGCTGAATAAATTTAGCCTTATACTTGGGACTAACGCAAAGCCAATCAATTCCATCCGGAGCTAAAATGGTTCCATTAGTCTCAAGCGCCACCTTAAAACCACGTTTTTTCATAGCAGAAATTAGTTGATCATCAAGCTGTAACAGGGGTTCTCCTCCGGTAAAAATAACAAACTTCTCGTCTCGACGATTACGTATCGGTTTCCAAGCGCTATAAATCGCGTCCGCCAAGACACTAGATGTTGAATATTTTCCACCACCAAGACCATCTTGACCGACAAAATCTGTATCGCAAAAATCACAAGTTGCTGTAGAACGATCTTTTTCCAGGCCTGACCACAAATTACATCCAGAAAATCTACAAAATACTGAAAGGGAGCCAGATCTCAACCCCTCACCTTGGATAGATAAGAAAATGGATTTAACGTAATAAGTCATCTTTTCATATACATTGCTGGATCTGTAACTCCCGCTTCAACAAATCCCTTCTTGCGTAAAATGCAGGAATCACAAAAACCACATGCGATACCTTTATGCGGATCATAACAACTAAATGTCACGCTGTAATCAACTTTTAGTTTTATACCTTTTTTGATAATTTGAGCCTTTGTCATTTGTAGAAGTGGAGCATGAATTTTAATTCGCGTCTTCCTGTTTAACCCAACTTTTGTCGCAACATTGGCCATTTTCTGATAAGCGTGTAAAAATTCCGGACGGCAATCGGGATAACCACTATAGTCAATGGCGTTCGCCCCGATAAAAATATTCTGAGCTCTCATGCTTTCTGACCATGCCAAGGCAAATGATAAAAAAATTGTATTACGGGCAGGAACGTAGGTAACGGGGATCCCGGAAGAAATTTGTCTTGAATTTCTTTTTTTCGGTACTGGAATCTTTCCCGTAAGTGCAGAGGAACCAAAGGATCTTAGATCGATTTTCAAAATTTTATGCAGATCAACTTTCTGAGAAGAAGCAACTCGTTTAGCAGAAATAATTTCCCGTGAATGTCGTTGTCCATAATCAAAAGTTAAGGCAAAAACCTTTGAAAACTTTGATTTGGCAATAGCCAAGACCGTGGCTGAATCTAAACCGCCACTAACTAATACTACCGCCCCTGATATTTTTTTACTCATTTTTCCACGCAAGTGCTTGTAATATTTGTATCATAGTTCCAGGGAGAAAAAATGGAAAATATAGCTCAATCCATTCGTGAAAAAGTATTGCGCGAAAATTTTGACGTAATAGGATTCGCCGAACCGCAGATTCAAAAAGAAGCTAAGTTAAGATTACGAAAATTTTTAAAAAGAGGATTTCACGGAGAAATGAATTGGATCCCTCAAAAACAAAAACGACTAGAGAATCCAAAGCATGTTTGGTCGGCGGCTCGCTCGGTAATCACGCTGGGTATAAGGTACGGATCGGGACAAAATCCTCAGGAAGATCTAAAAAAAAAAGAAATTGGTAATATTAGTATCTACGCCAGAGGCGAAGACTACCACGATGTTTTAAAGAAAAAACTGAAAAGAATTGCTGGATGGATTGTTGAAACTTTTGGAGGTCAAGTGAAAGTGTTTGTTGATACTGCGCCAATCCTCGAAAAACATTTAGCCGAACAAGCAGGTATCGGCTGGCAAGGCAAGCACTCAAATCTTGTTTCTAGATCACTTGGGTCGTGGTTTTTTTTAGGAGAAATCTTTACTACGATTCCCCTTCCTACAGATAAACCAGAATCGGATCACTGCGGAACTTGCCAATCCTGCCTTGATATCTGCCCAACAAACGCCTTTCCCAAACCCTATGTTTTAGATGCAACAAAATGTATTTCGTATCTAACCATTGAATACAAAGGTCATATTCCAAAAAAATTTCGTTCAGCGATGGGAAATCGAATCTACGGCTGCGATGATTGTTTAGCTGTTTGTCCTTGGAATCGTTTTGCTCAAAAAACAAGTGAAATCGGATTTAAAGCGCGCAAGGCTCTCATCCATCCAGATCTTAAAATGTTAATGAAACTTAGTGACTTTCAGTTCCGTAAATTTTTCACTAAAAGTCCTATCAAGCGCATCGGTCGAAATCGTTTTATTCGAAACGTGATCATTGCAGCCGCCAATAGCAAAAAAAAGTACTTGATGAATCCAGTGAAAGAGCTTATCCGTGATGACTCTTCATTAATTCGCGCAATGGCTGTCTGGGCCCTTCAACAACTAAGCGAAAAAAAAGAATTTCTTCATTTGAAAAAACAATATATTAGTAAAGAAACCAATATAGCGGTTAAGTCGGAGTGGGAATGAAATACGCACAGGGTGAAATAACCATAGACACTTCAGAACAATCGATATACGAGATCACTCAAGAAATTAACAGATGGCTAGAACAACAATCTGCCCAACAGGCTCTTCTAACTACCTTTATTAAACACACCTCAGCTTCGCTTTTCATTCAGGAAAATGCCAGCTCGGACGTTCTCCATGACATCAAAAATTTCTTCAAAAAACTTGTGCCTGAAGACCCTAATCTATACCAGCATACCATTGAAGGAAAAGACGATATGCCCGCACACTTAAAAAGCCTTCTAACCCAAGTTTCTCTAACAATTCCTGTTAGGAACAGTCAACTTGAGCTCGGGGCCTGGCAGGGGGTATTTCTATTTGAGCATCGGATTAAAAAGCAAAAAAGAAAAATTCATCTCACATTGATTGGCAAATGAAAGCTTTAATCTTTATAATTCCGTTAATCTTTTTCTTAGTCCCGACAATCCTTGCTGGTAATTGCGTTACAGTTGAACAAGCTAAAGCCATATATCCTAATGGAGAGTCAACCCTTCTCGATAAACAAGGAGTACTAATGCTCGATCAAAAATATTTCAAAGTCTACGCTGTACATTTACAAAAAGCCGATCAAGCGTTGATTGCGGATGAGTTTCCAAAACGAATCAGGGGTAGTGTCAATCTTGTCCTTTTTAAGAATGGTTGCGCTATTGGTGAGGGACGGATACCCAAACAAATATTTCGTAACATGCTGGGAGGAGACAAAACATGATATCCCCAAATGATAAAGGAAATGTCTGATAAGAAACTAATTTTAAACTGGCCTAATCTGTACCTATTAGTCTTCCCTGTAATTTTCTTTTTTACTATTTTCTGGCTACGTGAAGCATCGGGACCGTATTGGCTCCACTTTAACCTGGATCCTACATACTCCTATTTTTTCAACTCCCTAAATCTTCTCAATGGAATGGCACCGAGTCATATTGATCATCCCGGTACTCCTGTACAGTTCTTAGGGGCATTAATAATAAAAATTGCAAGTCTTGGATCAGACGTTGATCAAATTACTGATACAGCACTCAGAGACCCGGAAAAATACATCCAATTAATCAGTAACGTGATCATCTTCTTAAATTCTCTTATTTTATTTATCATAGGAATTGTCGCTCACAAAATCTTTGGCAACCTTATATCTCCTACTTTTCTTCAACTCAGCCCATTCCTTTCCACTTTAATTCTCAGGCACGGGACACACTTCAAGCCAGAAATAGTTCTTGTCTTTGCAACCCTAGCACTCATTTTATTGAGTCTTTATGCACTCAAGCCTGGTTTGTTTGATAAAAATCAAAAGAAATTCGTATTTTGTTACGGACTGATCGCGGGCTTTGGAGTCGCAACGAAAATAATTTTTATTCCCTTACTTGTGTTGCCTATTCTTTTATTTATAAAAAAATCAAATTTCTTTTTATACGCATTAACTATTATCTTTTCTTTTCTTTTCTTTACCCTGCCCATGATCGAAGTATATGACAGGTTTTTCCAATTCGTAGAAAGATTATTCTGGGGAAGTGAAAGCTATGGTGCTGGCGCTAAGACTATAATCGACTATCAAAATTATCTTGCTTACGTTTATCAATTATTTATGCGACCTGTATTATTAATCCCTTTTATCTTTTCTCTCTTTACATTTTCCAAATTTTATTTTAGCGAAAGTAAAAATATCTTGAGCGGTGAAAACAAAACTTTCTTCCAAATATTAATAGGAGCTAACTGCGCACAGTTATTTTTGATTCTTTTTGTTGCCAAAAACCCTAGCGGCCAATATTTGATCCCAGGCATTATTTTAAGTGGATTGACAATTATGATTAATTTTCAAATCTGGCATAAAACAATCAATCAAAAATTGAAAACGAGATTAAATTTTTTTGCTATCTCATTAATCACTATCATCATAATTGAGCAAAGCTTCTCAACTTACAAATCTGGAGAAGAGGTGCGCGAGCTACATACCGAGGCCATGAAAATAAACAACGAAGAGTTTAGTTCTTGCGCAAGAATCTACCATACATGGGCATCTAGCAAATCATTCGCTCTGTATTGGGGCGATAATGCTGGGGGACAATCATTCGCATCTCAACTCTCCGGAATAATTCCAAAAAATGATTTTTGGTTCACTATTCACGAAGTCTCCGAAAAGGAAGTAAGAGATTTCTTATTGAGGATAAAAAAACCTGGCATCAGAAATTCCGAAGGATATATCGATCATAGTAAGATTGAAGAAAATTATCCCTGTATTTATTTTCGTGGCACAGATAGGGGTCAATTTTTCAAGAACTTGTCACAATTCTTTTCTTCTGAAGAAATTATGATATCCGAAAAAAAATTTAACCAGACATGTATTGGAAAAGATGAGAATGTTTTTACGGATTTCAAGACTTGCGAAAGAAATAAAGAATAGCTAATAGTTGTCCGACGTCGTCATTCATCAACGATTAAGCCTCTTGGAGAGTAAGACAGCAGAATAAATTATAAAATTAAAGATGACTAATAAAAGACCAAGCTTGGTTTGCAGCTCAGTTGATAAATTTTCCGGATAAATAATTGGATAAATATATCTATCAGTAAAGTCCGAGTCATAAACTAATCCGCCAGCTTTTTGACGAAAATAATTCTCTAAAGGAGTGAGTGGACATATCCACCCAAAAAATTCAATGCAGCAACCCCACAAAAGACAAGGTAAGTGAAAAAAAAGCATTCGTTTCCATTTAAAAACAAAAATACCTCCAAAAATAACAAAAAGCACAAAGACCAGGTGAATAGCTAATGAAATATCAGAGGCAACTTTAAAAAACATTGCGTTGTAAATCCCCGATAGCTTGTAAAACTGCTTCAGACATGCCGGGTTCGGAAAGGTTGTGACCTGCCTTAGGAACTAAATGCAATTTTGCTCTTTTCCATTTTTGAGCCAAAGCACGAGCATTTTTTGGATGACAAAGTAAATCTTGTTGACCGTGTATAATTGCCCCGGGAACATGCTTTATGCTCTCTATTCTTTTCAGTATTGGGTTCTGCGTTAAAAAGAAATGATTACGGATATAATGACATTCTAGCTGAGGAGAATTTGGTATTTTTTTTCTTCGAGCAACCATCTTAAAATTAGATAAATGAATAATATTCTGCGCCGTAGAAAGTGCCCGCTCATAATCATGCCAAACCCAAGAAGCGGTATGTTTTAATTTACGATTTGAGCCTAGAATCCTTTTCTGATAAGAGGCCAACGGATCTAACTGTTCATCCAAAGGCAAATTATTAAGAAAATTTTTCCATAATTGGGGGCGATATTTTTTAGCGGACAAAATAAAAGCCCAATTCACCTCTTCAGAAGTACCCAAAAAAACAGAACGTAAGATTAAAGCAGAAACTCTATGTGGAAATTTTTCAGCATAAGCAAGAGCGAGTGTTGATCCCCAGCTGCCTCCACAAATTGCCCATTTCTCAATTCGCAAAATCTTACGTATCTTCTCCATGTCCCTCATCAAGGATTGAGTAGTATTGCCTTTAAGCTGTCCCAAAGGTTTACTTTTTCCACAGCCGCGCTGATCAAATTGAATAATACGAAAAAATTTTGGATCACAAAAACGGCGAATATAAGGTTGACTCGAGCCTCCTGGACCACCATGCAAAAAAAGAAGTGGCTCCCCGGAACGATTTCCGGATTCCTCTAGATAAATTCTATGCACTGGATCGGTTCTTAAGAAGTGTGTTTTGTAGGAACGAATAGCTGGGAACATTATTGCTTACTTATAAACTTAATTGGTGCTCGCGGTGGGACTCGAACCCACAACCGCAAAAGCGGGAAGGATTTTAAGTCCTTTGCGTATACCAATTCCGCCACGCGAGCAATATTTATTAATCCGATATGCTATCAACATAACCCTAATGTTCTATTTCTACTAACAATTCATCCAATGTATCAACAACTTTCTCAACAGGAATAACTCGAACATCTGTCGAATCATATTCTTTTGCTAAAATTTGCCGATGCGGAGTTTCTGTGCAATGGCGATATTTTTCCGCATTTGTAAAACCCCATAACGTAATATGCGGGGTCTTGGCGATAGCCAATATGTGTGCCATTCCTGAATCATTTGAAATAAAAGCATCCAATCGTTCGCCAAGAGCAACAAGCTGGGACGGACTAGGAAACTTTCCATTCTTCCATCCGGGGACTAGAGCATCGGAAAATTCTTTTTTAACTCTTTGTATGATCCTTTCCTCAGATGGTCCCAAAAAGAAGACAGGCCTAAATCCCTGCTTAACCAATATCAAAGCTAAACGTAAAAAATTTTCTAGCGGCCAGGTCTTTTTAGGATCTCCCGATCCAATAGCAAGGCCAATATACCTATAACCTTTTGGTAGTTGATTAAAAGCCCAATTTCGAATTTCAGAATTTAACCAATTAAGATCAGACAACGGTGTTTCCTTAACACATGTGGCTTCTAATAACATAAAATGCTGATCGATCAATCTAGGTGGTCTTTTTAAGCTTTTCGGAAGTCTATCCGAAAATAGAAAATGTCGAGAAGCTGAGATAAAAACCTTATGCGGAATACGCCGAACAGCCAATGTTCTCCACCACTGCTTTTCTAAATCAATAATTATATCGAAGAATCGATTTTTTAACGGGAGCGAAGTAAAAGGAAGAGCATTTCGGGGGAATATACAAATTTCTAAATTTTCCTCTATTTGATCAACATAGTCTTTTACCACCAAAGCAAGTGAGTCACTATATGGACTCTTACCGATAGAAACCCCCAGAGTAATTTTAGCATTTGGAAATCGGTTACGAAGCGAACGGAAAAAAGGAATCTGCAATACAGATTCTCCAAAAAAATGATCCTTAGAATGAACTAAAATGGTATCTGCTTCAATTCGAGATCGAAGAAGTTTCGAAAAAAACATATTATCTCTTGATTGCGCCCTTAGGAGGTCCGCCCCTCACCTCCTCCTCTTCACTACTAATCAACTTATCAAAAAACCCCTTTTTCTTCGGTTTTTGTAAAGTCTTAGAAGAAATGGGTTTTTCATAAACAATGTCCTGATTCTTTTTCTTCTGACCATCAGAACCATAAGACTTATAACGCCCACCTTGGTATGAAGGATCCATAATTCTGTATGTTCCGTCATCCCTTAAAATAACCGTCTTTCCATCTGAAGTGTAGGCAACCTCATCAGCAAGAACCGGACAAACCCAAATTAAAAAAAGACAACATAAAGGAAAAAATTTTCTCATATTTTACCTACCAAAAATTTCCTAAGAATAGTAAACTGAATCTCTATTAGCATGTATTTTGATAGCAAACTTATTCCCGGAAAACTTATAAAAAGATACAAGAGATTCTTAACAAAAATCCAGCTAAATAACAAATTTGTTACTGCGCACTGCCCTAATCCTGGATCAATGCTGGGAATCAGTAAGCCGGGATCAGGGGTCTTTATTTCAAAAGCTTCTAATAAAAAACGAAAGTTAAAATACACTCTTGAACTGATTGATTTGGGAAATGGGAATCTAGTAGGAGTCAATACTCTGAAAGCAAATAGAATAATCGAAGAAGCCCTGAATCAAAAAAAAATTCAAGAACTCAAACATTTTCATGATATTAAGAGAGAAGTTCCTTGTGGAGGAGATTCGCGAATTGATTTTTTGCTTGCCAAAAAAGGCACTGAATGTTTTTTGGAGGTCAAAAGCGTTACCCTCAGAAGAAATACTGAAGAGAAAGAGGGAATCGCTGAATTTCCAGACTCGGTAACGGCCAGAGGATCTAAACATTTAAATACTCTTTCCAAGGTTGTTAAACGTGGTGGAAATGCAATCGTTTTATATTTGATCCAAAGATCTGATTGCAAAAAATTTAAAATTGCCGAAGATATTGACCCTGATTATATGAAAGCAATGAAATCAGCTATATCCGCTGGAGTAAAAATACTATGTTATTGTTGCAAAATATCTCCAAATGGTATCCATCTGGATAAAAAAATAAAATTTTCAACAGTTAAAAAATAAACTGATTTTAGAATGAGCGAAGAAAACATTACGATACATGATGAAAAGGACTTTCAGTCTATGCGAGCTGCGGGAGAATTGGCAGCAAAAACTCTGGATTTTATTATTCCTCATGTCAGGCCGGGAATCACTACCGACAAATTAAATACTCTTTGTCATGACTTTACTATGAATAATAATGCTATTCCTGGTCCTTTAAATTACAGAGGGTTTCCAAAATCTATTTGCACATCCGTTAACCATGTTGTTTGCCACGGTATACCTGGAGAAAAAGCTTTAAAAGAAGGCGATATAATTAATATTGATGTTACACCAATCCTTGATGGATGGCATGGTGATACTAGCCGAATGTTTTATGTAGGCAAACCTAGTGTCAAGGCAAAAAGATTGGTCGATATTACATACCAATCCATGATGAAGGGAATTGAGAGCGTTAGGCCCGGAGCAAAACTAGGTGACATCGGACATGCGATCCAAAGTTATGCTGAAAAGCATAACTTTTCTGTGGTTCGAGAATTCTGCGGACATGGTGTAGGGAAGGTTTTTCACGAATCTCCTAATATTCTTCATTACGGTAACCCTGGAGAGGGGATTGCTCTGAGAGAAGGAATGATCTTTACAATTGAACCAATGATTAATGCTGGAAAATATGAAACTAAGATCTTAGAAGATGGATGGACAGCCGTGACTCGCGATCGATCTCTTTCTGCTCAATTTGAACATAGCATTGGAGTTACCAGGGATGGTTTTGAGATTTTTACCCTTTCCCCAAAGGGCTATGACTATCCACCCTACGAAGATTAAAAAGTGCTATGGACTTGTTTAGAGAAAAAGTCTTTATTATATATAGAAAGAGGAAAAAATGATCCCACGCTACTCCCGATCCGTAATGAGCGCCATTTGGGAATCCAAGAATAAATACAAAATTTGGATGGATATAGAGTTACACGCATGTGATGCACAAGCAAAAATAGGACTGATTCCAAAAGCAGCCGCAAAAATTATTCGAAAAAAAGCAAAATTTCAAGTTCAGCGAATCGACACAATTGAGAAACGAGTTAAACACGACGTAATTGCATTTCTAACCAACCTTGCGGAACAAATCGGACCACAATCCAGGTTTCTGCACCAGGGAATGACTTCTTCAGACATTATAGATACGGGTTTTAATTTTCAGCTTTGCCAAGCGGCAGATCTATTATTGCGAGATATGGATAGTTTATTAAAGGTGTTAAAAAAAAGATCTATCCAACATAAAAAAACTATTTGCATGGGCAGAAGCCATGGCATGCACGCAGAACCTACCACATTTGGTTTTAAACTAGCTCAAGCCTATGCTGAATTTAAAAGAAATAAATCACGACTAGAATATGCCAAGAAAGGGATTCAAACCTGTTCGATCTCAGGCGCCGTAGGTAATTTTGCCAACATTGATCCGTCAATTGAAAAATATGTTGCAAAAAAGATGGGCTTAACAATTGAACCGATTGCGAGTCAAATCATACCTCGTGATCGGCATGCTTTCTTCTTTTCTACACTAGCTACAATCGCTAGCTCGGTGGAGCGGCTAGCAACCGAGATAAGGCATTTACAAAGAACAGAGCTCGGCGAGGCAGAAGAATATTTCTCAAGTGGTCAAAAAGGTTCTTCAGCCATGCCTCATAAAAAGAACCCAATTTTATCAGAAAATATTACCGGATTAGCACGTATGATCAGATCTTACGCTTTACCTGCAATGGAAAATGTTAATCTTTGGCATGAAAGAGATATTTCCCACTCATCGGTTGAGCGTGTTATTGCTCCAGACGCAACGATTGCCTTGGACTTTATCTTAAACCGTCTTACCGAAATTATAGGAAAGCTAGTAGTTCATCCCAAAGCGATGCTTGAGAATCTTAACAAATCGCTTGGATTATATAACTCTCAGAGAATCTTGCTTGCTCTTATTCAAAAGGGAATGAGCAGAGAAAAGGCCTACAGCATCGTGCAATCAGTAGCAATGAAGTCGTGGAAGGAAAAAAAATTATTTTCTGAATCGCTGAAAAAGGATAATCGAATTACCAAATTTCTCAGTGAAAAAGAAATCGATACCTCCTTTGACTCAAAATATTTCTTAAAAAACGTAGAGAAAATATTTAAAAGAATCTTTTAACCTAAGAATCGCCCTCAATCTGCTTCAAGGCTTCGCTTCCAAAAAAATCTAGCTGTTCACGAATTTTACTCTCATCTAGATCCAGGCTCTTCTCCTTACAATCACGAAGTATCTTTTCGACAACGTCATCGTCTCCTGGCTTTTCGAGATCAGCCACGATAACCTCCTTGTAATAAGCAACAGCAGCCTCACCTTCTAGGCCAAATTTTTCAGCAAGCCATAGTCCAATAAGCTTATTGCGGCGAGCAGTAATCTTAAATTTATTCTCTTCGCTGCGAAAGAATTTTGCCTCTTCGCCTTTTCCTTTTTCTTTAACCTTGTCCATATCTTTATCCTAAGTTAGAAGGTTCTTGCTATATCGCACATTTAGCTCTCGATGGCAATTCAATGTTCTATTGATGAAATTCTTCGCGTCTGCTACAAATACTACTTACAAAAAACATTATCCATGATCAAACGCAAAAAAATCTACGAAGGCAAAGCAAAAATACTCTATACGGGACCTCGGCCTGGAACGCTAGTGCAATATTTTAAAGATGACGCAACGGCCTTTAATAACAAAAAAAAGGGGAAAATTTCTAACAAAGGAATGATCAATAACATGATCTCGGAATCGATCATGATGCACCTAAAAAAGCAAGGCGTACCTACGCATTTTATTGAAAGAATTAATGATCGGGAACAAGTTATAAAAAAAGTTAATATTATCCCTCTCGAAGTCGTTGCCAGAAACATTGCTGCCGGATCGATCTGCAAGAGGCTTGGCTTAAAAGAGGGAATAACTCTCCCCGGATCCATTATCGAGTTCTATTTAAAATCAGACAAACTGGATGATCCTCATATAAGCGAAGAGCACATACTGAATTTTCGATGGTGCACAAAGAAGGAGCTGCAAAGAATTAAACTTTTAGCACACAAGATTAATAACCACTTAAAAAGATTCTTCGCAAAAGCAAATCTCAAGCTGGTAGATTTTAAAATGGAATTCGGAAAAAGTTCTAGTAAGGGAAAAATTTTATTAGCCGATGAAATTAGTCCTGATTCCTGCAGGTTGTGGGACAAAAAAACTAATAAAAAACTAGACAAAGATCGTTTCCGCCAAAATTTAGGAAATGTGGATCAGGCTTACAAGGAAGTGTATAAAAGACTTGGCTGTGGAAAATAAAGAAAATCAAAATAAACAGGATTGAAAAGCCAACAGATCATGAAAGCCAAAATTCATATTATGCTAAAAGATGGAGTTCTCGATCCGCAAGGGAAAGCTATAGAAAACGCGCTAACTTCGATAGGTTTTAAGGGAATCGAGGATGTCAGACAGGGGAAATATATTGAGGTAAAGCTCAGAGAAAAGAACCGAGAAAAAGCTAAGAAGAATGTTGAAAAGATGTGTAAATCAATTCTATCAAATCCTGTAATTGAAAGTTTCACTATTCAGATAGAGGAATAAAACTTGAAGTGTGCGGTTATTGTACTTCCTGGTTCAAATTGTGACAGAGATATTGCTGTGGCCTTACGAAAAGTTTCTGGCAAGAAAGTATCGATGATTTGGCACAAAGAAACCAAAATTCCAAAACTGGATTTAATCGTTATTCCTGGTGGTTTTTCCTACGGTGATTATCTGCGCTCCGGCGCAATGGCTGCCCACTCGCCTGTAATAAGAGAAGTTGTTTCGCATTCTAAGAAAGGAGCGCTTGTTCTTGGGATCTGTAACGGTTTCCAAATTTTAACAGAATCTGGCCTACTTCCTGGAGTTCTCCTGAGGAATGCTTCCTTAAAATTTATCTGCCGAAACGTGCATCTTCGCGTAGAGAGTATCAACAACCCCTTTACCAAAGGATATACAAAAAAACAAACCGTCAAGATACCTATTGCCCATGGAGACGGAAACTATTTTATAAATAAGAACGGAATAAAAGAAATTGAAGACAATGAACAGATCGCCTTCCGATACTGTAACGCAAAGGGTGAAATAAATACAGAATCTAACCCCAACGGTTCATTGATGAATATTGCTGGAATTCTTAACCGAAACAAAAACGTTCTTGGCATGATGCCACACCCCGAAAGAGTTTCTGATAAATTTACTGGCGGATCCGATGGAGAGATCCTGTTTCAGGGAATCGTTGAAGGCTTATCTAAATGAAACAGGAACAGGAAATAACGCCGGAAATTATTCGAAACCACAATTTATCTGATCAAGAGTTCAGAAAAATTAAAAAAATTCTTGGCCGTTTGCCAAACTTAACTGAACTAGGGATCTTTTCAGTCATGTGGAGCGAACATTGCTCCTATAAATCATCAAAGAAATGGCTACAAACACTTCCAACCAAAGCTCCTTGGGTGATTTGCGGTCCCGGAGAGAATGCCGGTATCGTAGATGCAAAAGATAATGATGCTATTGTTTTTAAAATGGAAAGCCATAATCACCCTTCCTTTATCGAACCCTTTCAAGGAGCGGCCACAGGGGTTGGGGGAATTCTGCGAGATGTTTTCACTATGGGTGCAAGACCCGTTGCTAATATGAATGTGCTAAAATTTGGATCACCCGATCACCCAAAGACAAGGCATCTTGTTTCTGGAGTGTCGGCTGGAATCGGAAGTTATGGAAATTGCGTGGGGATTCCCACCGTCGGAGGGGAGTGTGAATTTCATAAATCTTACAACGGGAATATTTTAGTCAACGCAATGACAGTTGGACTCGCCAAAAAAAATAAAATCTTTTATTCGAAAGCAAAAGGAGAAAACAACCCCGTAGTATATGTTGGATCTAAAACTGGAAGAGATGGTATCCATGGCGCAACGATGGCCTCCGCAGAATTTGACGATGCTGCCGAAAAAAAACGACCAACGGTCCAGGTCGGGGATCCGTTCGTAGAAAAACTACTTCTTGAGGCTTGCCTAGAGTTGATGAAAACCGATGCTATCGTGGCAATCCAAGATATGGGAGCAGCTGGCTTTACATCGTCATCGTTTGAGATGGCGTCCAAGGGAAATTGTGGAATAGAAATCAATCTTGATAAAGTACCGCTAAGAGAAAAAAGCATGACTCCTTACGAAATTATGCTCTCGGAAAGCCAAGAAAGAATGCTGATGGTCATCAAGTCTGGACATGAAAAGAAGGCAAAAAGAATTTTTAAAAAGTGGGAACTTGAATTCGCAGTAGTTGGCCGACTCACTAACAGTGGCAGAATGATTCTAAGAATGAATAATCAAAAAGCAGCGGATCTTCCGATAAAGCCACTGGTGTCTTCTGCTCCTTTCTATAATAGACCATGGAAAAAACCATCAATACAAAAAAAACTGACCGCAAAAAAGCCTCCACCACAAAAACATATGAATAAGATTCTGCTTCAACTGTTAGGCAGCACGAGCATATGTAGCAAAGAATGGGTATGGGAACAGTACGATCACATGGTTATGACGGATACCTTGCAATCTCCTGGGGGCGATTCAGCTGTTGTGAGAATCCACGGAACAAACAAAGGAATTGCAATCAGCACTGATTCAAAACCAAGATATTGTATAGCTGATCCTGAAGAAGGGGGTGTTCAAATAGTAGCTGAGACTTGGAGAAACTTAACCGCGGTAGGAGCCACTCCTCTAGCTATCACCGATAACTTAAATTTTGGCAATCCAGAAAAAAAAGAAATTATGGGACAGTTTGTTTGTTGCATTAAGGGCATCAAAAAAGCCTGCACAAAACTGAAATTCCCAGTCGTCTCAGGAAATGTTTCGTTTTATAATGAAACGAATAATCTTGGAATATTACCAACACCAGTTATTGGCGGTATTGGCATCTTAAAGGATTTTCGCAAACATATCAGTTATGGCTTCAAAGAATCGGGCGATACAATCATGATTCTTGGAACAACCAAGGGGCATGTGGGATCATCTATATACCTCAAGGAAATAGAAAAGAAAGAAGAAGGAGCCCCACCAAAAGTTGATCTAGACGCTGAAAAGCAAAACGGAGATTTCGTTAGGAAGCTCATTGAAGCAGGAATGATTACTGCATGTCATGATGTCTCCGATGGTGGTGTTGCCGTGACTGTTGCGGAAATGACGTTATCAAAAAAAATTGGCGCAACCATTGCATTACCCAAAAAAAAGAACATCCCTTCTTATGCCTGGTTATTTGGAGAGGATCAAAGCAGATATATCATTACCACAAAGAACCCTGCACCTATTTTAAAGAAAGCAAAAAATAAAAGGATTCCGCTCTATGTTCTTGGAAAAACGGGAGGGGATATGCTAGTCTTTGGCGATGAGATAGCTATATCACTACGTGACGTGAGGGAAAGTCACGAAAAATGGTTACCAAAATATATGAAGGGGAAAAATTAAGAATGGCTATTGAGTCAGAGAAAATTAAGGAATTAATCAAGGAATCAATACCGGATGCAGAGGTTACAATTGAGGACTTGAAAGGAGATGGTGATCATTATGCCGCAATTATTTCCTCAAGAGAATTTCAAGACCTGAGTCGCGTCCAGCAACACCAGCTGGTTTATAAAGCTCTTGGGAATCGCATGGGAAATGAGTTACATGCACTTTCTATCCAAACTAAAACACCAGAAACTACTGAATAGGAAAAACAAAATGAATGAAAACAACGCAGCTCTAGGAAAAATAAAAGAATACGTTGAAGGAAACAATGTTGTTCTTTTTATGAAAGGAACTCCAGATTTTCCGCAGTGCGGATTCTCTTCCGCCATTTCACAAACATTAAAAAACTTAGGAGTAGATTTCTCGGCTATTAACGTTCTAGAGGATGATATGTTGCGTCAAGGAATTAAAGACTTCACCGATTGGCCAACAATTCCGCAGCTTTTTATCAAAGGAGAGTTTGTCGGCGGTTGTGATATTGTCCGTGAAATGGCAGAAAAGGGCGAACTGCAAAGTCTGTTAAAAGAAAAAGGTGTTAATTGCGGATCAGAGGCTAGCGAGAATAAAACTCAATAACGAGATTAGGTTCCATTTTTACGGGATAGGGTACGTCAGCAAGCTTTGCACTGCGCAAATATTTTCCGGTAAATTTATCAAAATCTACCTCCACATATTCCGGCACATCCCGTTCCGGAGAAGCGATGGAGTCTAAAACTAAAGGAAGCTCACAAGATTTACGTTTTACCTCAATAAGATCGTTGTTCTGAACAAAGTATGAAGAAATATTGACTTTTTTACCATTAACGAGAATATGCCCGTGATTAATAAACTGACGAGCAGAAAAGATAGTGGGAACAAATTTCATACGATAGATAACAGCGTCTAATCTTCTCTCAAGCAATTCTATAATGTTTTCACTAGTGTCGCCCTTCAGGCGGACGGCCTCCTTATAAATACTTTTAAATTGTCTTTCCGTAATTTCCCCGTAATAACCCTTTAGCCTCTGTTTTGCCATAAGCTGAATACCATAATCGGAAAGTTTTTTCCTACGAAATTGGCCATGAACGCCGGGGCCATAATCACGTCTATTAAAAGGACTTTTGGGTCTTCCCCAAAGATTTCCTCTCACCCTTCGATCAATCTTATGTTTTGCAGACTTTCTTTTTGTCATTCTTCCATATCATATAAAATCCGTAATATACCTAGCTTTTCCTTCTTGTCAAATTGAACTAACATTATATTATTTTCTCCTAGAAGAAAGACTTGCAATGATCCCTCTTAACGTCCGAACTTCATGATCCATAAGATCAATTCTAGAAAAAATACTTCGAATATTTCTAACCATTTGGGGCCTTTTTTCTTTAATACCCAAAAAACCACCCTTATCTAACTCAGATTCAAGATGCTGAAAAAAGCGTGTAACCTCAATACTTTTTGCAGGCCTAGCTCCTTGTTTAGTAATTTTGATTTGCGAAGAACGTGTACCATTCAAAAACCATTCGTAACCAAACAACAGAACCGCCTGTGAAAGATTAAGAGAACGATGGAATGGGCTTAGGGAAATTTTGATAATCTTCCTAGAAAGAACAATTTCATCATTTAGTAAGCCAGACTTCTCAGGTCCAAACAAAATACCACAGCTATCGCCTTTTTTGATCAACCTTCTGATCTCTTTCACGGAATCGTAAGGGGATACAACTTGCTTATTCATATCCCTAATCCTCGCTGTCGACGCATAAATGTGATTTAGATCAGCGATTGCTTTAGTTGTTGTTTTAAAGACTCTTGCATTCCGAAGAACTACCTCCGCACCCGATGATGCAGAAATTGCTTTTGAGTGAGGCCAGTCTTGTTTAGGATCTACTAAACGCAAATGGACCAAACCACAATTAAGCATTGCTCTTGCCGCCATCCCAATATTCTCAGCTAGCTGTGGTCTAACAAGAATAATAACCGGTAAATTTTTCTTTCTTAAGGAAGTAATGTTTCGAGGTTTTGATCTAGAAGTCACAAATTAAGTCCTAGCTTTAGTTTTGAACAATTTATAGTTCAGACTATCTCTAAGAGCGATATAAGAAGCGTCGATGACGTTAGCAGACACACCTACAGTTGACCATCTATTCCTATTCTTATCTACGCTTTCAATAATTACGCGGGTCACTGCCTCGGTACCTCGGTTAGGAGTCAAAATGCGCACCTTATAATCAACCAATTTAACATCTTTGAGAACTGGAAATGCAGAGATTAGAACTTTACGAAGAGCGGCATCCAAAGCATTGATAGGGCCGTTGCCTTTGGCTTCTGATTCAAACTTTTTCTTTTTAACGGTAACAATAATATTTGCATAGGATACCATCCTCAAACGACCACTCTTATCTCGTATCCTTTCGTCTGTAATCAAAAACTTTTCTAGCTGAAAAAATTTTTTTAATTTTCCTAAAGCTTGTCTAATCAATAATTCAAAACTCGCCTCGGCCCCATCGTAACTATAGCCCTCAAATTCTCTTTCCTTAACAAGATTAAGCAACTTCGCAATTTTCGAATCAGATAAATTTGCCTTTAATCCCATCTCTTTAAACTGCGAAAGAATACCAGCTTTGCCTGATTGATCAGAAACAACAATCTTTCTTCTGTTGCCCACGATGTTAGGGGATATATGCTCATAACATGCCGGATTCTTTCTCACCGCAGAAACATGAAGACCTCCTTTATGAGCAAATGCAGATTCCCCAACGTAAGGTGCATTTCGTTGAGGCGCTCGATTGAGACATTCATCAATAATCCGCGAGATACCTGTCAAATGCTTTAATTTGCTCCTAGTAATGCCGGTTTTAAAACCCATTTTTACAACTAGATTTGGAATAATAGAAACCAAGTTCGTGTTTCCGCACCTCTCACCTAATCCATTAAATGTTCCTTGAATCTGTCTGGCGCCGTATCGAACAGCCGCCAAACTATTTGCAACAGCATTATCAGTATCGTTATGAAAGTGAATACCCAAATTTTTTCCAGGAATAACTTGCGTCACTTCTTGCATAATTTCCTCTACTTCGTGTGGGAGTACACCTCCGTTGGTATCACATAGGACAACCCAACGTACTCCTGAATCATAAGCAGCTTTGATACATTCTAGGGAGTATTTTGAGTTATCTTTATATCCATCAAAAAAATGTTCCGCATCAAACATAACTTCATTAAATTTCTTAGAAACGGCAGATAAAGAATCTGTAATCATCCTCAAGTTTTCTTTTAGGTCAACTCCAAGAGCAGTCCTAACCTGAAAATCCCAACTCTTTCCAACAATACATACAGATTTTGATCCAGACTGAAGAAGCTTTCTTAAGCTCGGATCATTAGAAGCGCTTTTCCCTACTCTTCTTGTCATTCCAAAAGCAACTAATCTTGAGGACTTTAATTTAGGAGCATTCGCAAAAAAAGAATCATCAGTAGGGTTTGATCCAGGCCACCCTCCTTCAATATAATCAATACCGAGTCGATCCAAGGATCGCGCTATAATATTTTTGTCATTTGGGCTAAAATCAATCCCATGCGTTTGGGCACCGTCACGTAGAGTGCTATCATAAATATAGATTCTTTTATCCGCCATTATTCTTTATCTACTCTCTTCCATTTTGTTCCCGAAACATCATCCTCTAATACAATCCCTTTTGAAAGAAGCTCCTCTCGAATTTGATCGGATGTGACAAAATCCTTCTTCGTTCTTGCCTGATTCCTCGCATTAATCTTATTTTGTATCCATTGTTCATCATTCTTCTCTTCTTTTTTTTGTATCCCAGATTTCTTATTTGAGGAATCTTGAAACCACTTCTCAGGATTATGCTCTAGAATACCAAGTAAATTCCCGTTCGCAATAAGATCAAATTTAATTTTTCTCTTTTCCTTGACGTTTTTCGCCTTATTTAAATTATTAGCTAAATTAAATAAACGGCTTGTGGCTAAAGGCGTATTCAAATCATCGCAAAGATCCTTGAGAAAATCCTTACTGGGTTTTAAAGAATCGTTTGCAGAAACCTCCTGACTTTTCCACAAAGCATTATAAATACGATCTAAGGAAAGACCAGCGCGCTCCAAACCTTGTGTTGTCCAATCCAGGGGCTGACGATAATGGGTAAGGAGCATGAAAAATCTTATAACCTCACCAGAAAATTTTTTTAAAGCCTCTCGAATAATTATAAAGTTATTCAAAGATTTTGACATCTTTTCACCTGATACGGTAAGAAAACCGTTGTGAAGCCAATAGTTAGCAAAAGAATCTTTTCCATGTGCACACTGACTTTGTGCAATTTCATTCTCATGATGTGGAAAAATTAAATCCAAACCACCTCCATGGATATCAAATTTTTTTCCAAGATGAAAAGTACTCATCGCCGAACACTCGATATGCCATCCAGGACGCCCATAACCCCAAGGACTTTTCCACCCAGGCTGATCACCCTCGCTGGGTTTCCATAAAACAAAGTCGGCTGGGTCTTTTTTATAAGGAGCAACCTCCACGCGAGCCCCCGCGATCATTTCCTTGCTTTTTCGCTTAGAAAGCTTCCCATAATCAGACATAGAGGGGACGTGAAAAAGAACATGCTTAGCGGCCTCATAAGCATTTTCGTTATCTATTAATTTCTTAATTAGCAAAATCATTTCCGAAATATGTTCAGTAGCGCGAGGTTCAATATCTGGATCCAGGGCATTCAATGCAGACATGTCCTGATGAAATGAACGAATAGTTCTTGAAGTCAAAGAATCAATTGATTCTTTATTCTTAGCCGCAGCATCAATAATCTTGTCATCTATATCGGTAATATTACGTACATAGGTAACTTTAGGATAAATACACCTCAATAATCTCCATAAAACATCGAAGATGACAATCGGTCTAGCATTACCAACATGAGCCAAATCGTAGACCGTTGGACCACATACATACATTCCGACTTTTTTAGGATCGATGGGTTTAAATATTTCCTTCTTGCGACGCAGTGTATTATATAAGCGCACCTTCTCCATCAAATTTACCCTTTTAACCCCTTCAAACGAGAAACCACTTTTTCTCGTCCAATTACAGGAAGTAATTTTTTTAATTCCGGACCATGCTTGAATCCCGTTATCGCAAGCCTTAAAGGCATAAACAGGCTCTCACCTTTACGGTTAGTTTCCGCCTTTATTTTTCCAATCCATTTTCCCCAAGTATTCTGGTCAAATTTTTCTTCCGGCAAAAGCTTTTCTACATCTGTCAAAAACTCTGCATCCTCGATAATTGGATTGATGGATCCAAAACAAACTTTCTGCCACTCCTTAATATCATCAATAGTCTCAATATTTTCTTTGATAACATCCCAAAAATTTGCATTTAAGTTTTTCAGCTTTCCGGTTCGCTTGACAATTTCCTGAAAAGAAAGCTTCTGTAAAAGCTGTGTATTGATTCGAAAAGTTTCCGATAAACTAAATTTTGGCGAGGATTTACTGAATCTTCCTATATCAAAATCCTCAAGAAGATCCTGAATATCACAAAATGGCCGAATGGGATCAGAAGAACCTAGTCTAGCTAAAACTGAATTAACAGCCATAGGATCAATTCCTTTTTCCCGAATATCCCTGATACTTAAACTTCCAATTCTTTTTGAAAGCCCCTCGCCCGAAGCATCTTGAACTAACGGAAGATGACAAAATATCGGAGGTTTTTTATCCAATGCACTAAAGATCTCAATCTGAGCCGCAGAGTTTGTTATGTGATCATCTCCACGAATAATATGAGTAATGTTCATATCAACATCATCAACCACGGAACTAATTGTAAACAACGGCACTCCATCGCTTCGAAAAACTACCGGATCGCTCAAACTGATATTGGAAAATTTAAAATTACCATGAACCAGGTCATTCCAATCGATGTTCTTCGATTTTAAATAAAATCTCCAATACGGCTTAACACCCCGCTTCTCAAAATTTTCTTTTTTCTGTGCCGTCAACTTAAGCGCTGATCGATCATAAATAGGAGGCAATCCCCTTGAAAGCTGACTTTTTCTTTTTAGAGCCAATTCCTCCTTAGTTTCGTAACAAGGATAAATTTTTTTCGATTCTTTTAGCTGGGAAAAAACCTTTTGGTAAATCTCCGTTCTGCTTGACTGATATTCCTTCTGATCCCAATTCAGCCCCATCCAAGAAAGATCTTCTTCAATTGCCTTCAAATACTTTTTGTCCGATCTTTTGACGTCGGTGTCGTCAATCCTAAGAATAAATTTTCCATGATTTTTTTTTGCCAAAAGCCAATTAATCAACGCCACCCTTGCATTTCCTACATGCAAATATCCCGTTGGACTTGGTGCAAATCTTAAGCAAAAACTCATGAGCGATCAAAAAAATAGTTTGTTATTGGATAACGACGATCCTTTCCAAAAGCACGCTTCGTAACTTTAATTCCTGGAGGAGACTGCCGCCTCTTATATTCAGCCAAAATAAGCATTTGCCAAACTTTTTTTACTATCTTTCTATCATACCCACGACTGACAATCTGTCGAATCCCCATATCTTCTTCTAAAAAACCCTTTAGTATCCCATCTAACTTCTTGTAGGGTGGCAAGATATCCTGATCCTTCTGATTGGGATGTAACTCAGCTGTTGGCGCCTTAGAAAAAATATTACTTGGAATAATCTTTTTTTGAGAACCAGAAAACTGACCAGAAAAATTTTTGTTTCTCCATTCAGCTAATTGATAAACGGTAGTTTTATAAATATCCTTTAAAACCGCATACCCCCCACACATATCCCCATAAATGGTGACATATCCGACCGAAGTTTCAGATTTATTTCCTGTCGAAAGAACAAGATAACCGTTTGCATTAGAAATAGACATAAGGGTAACACCTCTTGATCGAGCCTGTATATTATCAAATACGTTTCTAGAAACACGAAGTTTAGAATTCCTTTCAATCATTCTTTTGAAAGATTGCGCAGTGGATTGAATAGGAATATTCACTAATTGAATCCCAAGATTCTTAGATACTTTTTTAGCATCAAGTAAACTTGTTTTACTCGTGAATGAAGAAGGCATCATAACACACTCTACTGATTTTTCTCCTAAAGCATCCACAGCTATCGTTGCGGTTAATGCAGAATCCATTCCTCCAGACAAACCAATAATAACTCCTTTGAAATTATTCTTCTGAACGTAGTCACGTAATCCTAAAACTAATGCATGATAAATATTTTCAAGATCGTTGTTAGATTGCTGATGATCATTCTTAAGGGGAATGGACCAACGTTTTCGAGAATCATCCCAACTACCATACATGAGAGACTCTTGCCATGGAGGCATATGAAGCTTCTTTGAACCATTAGGGGAAAGCAAGAAAGAATTTCCATCAAAAACTAGTTCGTCTTGCCCTCCTACTTGGTTTAGGTAAATTAGTGGAAGATTATTTTCTTTCGCCCGAGCCCTCGCTAACCGAAGCCGTTCACTTATCTTGCCCAGTTCAAAGGGAGATCCATTAATTGAAATCAAAATATCTGCTTTTTTTTCTGCAAGACATTTCGCAACTTTCTGATTCCACATATCCTCGCAAATCATAACTCCGAGTCGTCTAGACTTAAATTTAATCGGCGTGGGGTTAGAAGCAGAAGAAAAAATTCGTTTTTCATCAAAAACGCCGTAATTTGGAAGTTCACACTTTAAAGCCTCACCAAGAATCTTTCCACCAGCTAAAAGTAAAGCTGCATTAAATATTTTTCCTTTCTTCCTCCAAGGAGCACCTAAAAGAATAGCGGGGCCTCCATCTTTTGTTTCCCTGGCAAAACTTTTCACCTCCTTGACAATCTTATCTAAAAAAGATTTTTTAAGAATTAGATCTTCTGGGGGGTAGCCACTAACCGCGAGCTCAGAAGTGAGCAAAACATCAATACCATCTCTTGCTGCTTGATTTCTAGCTTTTCTAAAGCTGTCAATATTGCCAGATATATCGCCAACAGTCGTATTAATCTGCGCAAGGGCAAAAGAAATTGTTTCTTTCATCTTGTTACAAATTAGGAAATAACAGCCGCTCTCTTTTTAGACAACTTACTACTTTTTAACCCTTCAGCCAAAAGAAAAGCCAATTCTAGGGCCTGGTTCGCATTTAAGCGTGGATCGCAATGAGTATGATAGCGATCTGAAAGATTTTTTTCAGTAATTGCCTGTGCACCGCCGATGCATTCAGTAACATCTTTTCCTGTCATTTCTATATGAACCCCACCCGCATGCGTACCTTCAGAAGAATGAATCGCTAAAAAGTTTCTCGCTTCTGAAATAATGCGATTAAAAGGTCTAGTTTTATAACCAGTTGAGCTTTTGATTACATTCGCATGCATTGGATCGCTAACCCAAAGCACGTTTAATCCTTCTTTCTTCACCGATCGAATAAGAGGGGGCAATTTTTTCTCAATTTTATCGTGCCCCATTCTAGCAATCAAAGTTAGCCTTCCCGGCTCATTCTTTGGGTTTAAAACGGCGGCTAACCGAACTAATTCATCTTTGTCCATCGATGGACCCACTTTAATGCCTATCGGATTACTGATGCCTCGAGCAAACTCAACATGCGCTCCATCTATCTGACGAGTTCGATCACCTATCCATAACATATGCGCTGAGCAGTCGTACCAGAGTCCACTGGTACTATCAATTCTTGTCAGCACCTCTTCGTACGGCAACAACAGCGCCTCATGAGAAACAAAAAAGTCAGCCTCACGCATTGCCGGGGTCGTTTCTGAATTAATGCCGCATGCACTCATAAAATCCAGGGATTCATTAATCCGGTTAGCAATTTCTTTATATTTTTCTCCCTGCGAACTATTTTTAATAAATCCAAGATTCCAGCTTTGAACCTGATGTAAATCGGCATACCCGCCCTGAGCAAAAGCTCGTAATAAATTTTGAGTCGCTGCAGCCTGATTGTATGCCTTAACCATTCTTTGAGGATCTGGAGTTCTGGACTTGGCCGTAAACTCAATCCCGTTAATCATATCTCCCAAGTAGCTTGGCAATTCCTTAGTTCCCTTGCGTTCAGTCGGTTCTGATCTTGGTTTAGCAAATTGCCCGGCGAGTCTTCCAACTTTAACAACCGGCAACGAAAGGCCGAAGGTAAGTACAACAGCCATTTGCAAGAGAACACGAAAGGTGTCTCGAATGTTGTCAGGATGAAACTCAACAAAACTCTCTGCACAATCGCCACCCTGAAGCAAGAAGGCTTTTCCCTCAGATGCTTGAGCTAGTTGTGCTTTAAGTTTGCGAGCCTCACCAGCAAATACCAAAGGAGGACAAGATTTCAATTCCTTCTCCGCACTAGCCAATTCCTTCCTATCAGGATAAACCGGCTGATGAAGGGCCTTTTTGTTCCTCCAGCTTGCTGCTGACCATTTTTTTGTCATACTAATCTTCTTTCTTCAAAATCAATTACTTAAAGCTTGCAATAATTTCTCTTAATAAAGGCTTCATAAAAAAGCGCGACTTTGGTTGAATGTCAATCCCAACGTCTATTTTTTTTAAAGCATCCGCAACAACAGGTCCTATAGCTGCAACTTTAGTTTTACTCAAGCCAATGCGCAAATCATGGTCTAGTTTACCTTTTTTTGCAATGGAGATTAATCTTCGAACCTGCGGAGCGCTTGTAAAAGCAATAACATTAATCTCTTCTTTTGCCAATTTTTTGATTAAATATTCAACTTGTTTATCTTCGGTCGCCGAATCATAAACATAGGGAGAGACAAAAATAGGGTTTGAATTTGCTTGTTCCAAGAATCTAATCAACTTCGAATGATCTCCTTCTGGATACAACTGCACACCGATGGTTCTACCCTGTAAATTTAATACCTTTAGCTCATCAATGATTCCGTCTGTTGTCGGGTTTTTCACAGGTAAATCTGTGTCTAACCCAACTGCCCGCAAAGCTCTAGCAGGTTTCGGTCCTCGAGTTATCTTTCTCACCTGTGTTAAGCTTTTCAAAAACTGTTCTCTCATGCCTGATCTCTGAGCAAAAGCTATTAATCTTCTGAGGCCTTCTCCGGTAAAAAGAATCAAATCATGAAATTTTTCGTTTATGAATCTTTGAATCCACTGAGTTACGTCTTTTTCATGAGGAGAATCCTTGATGGCCACCAATGGGCAACGAAAAGTCTCAGCTCCTGTTTTTTCGATCATATCGGAAAACACTTTGAGTTCCCTCGTTTCAGGAACGGCAATTATTATCCCCTTCAAAGGATCGGGAGTTTCAATCAACTTATAACTCCTTAGACAATATTGAATCTAGAGAGAATGGACCGCCCCCACGAAAAAATATAGCCAAGCAAACCACTCCCCAAAGGAGTGGATATTCATACCCATGGTCAGTCCAGAAAAATCCTTGATGAAAATGTACATAAACAGCAGTAGCCAAGAAAATAGTCGCCGCCGCTGCTGCCAAGCGAGTCAGGAGGCCCACTATTATCAGTATACCTCCGAAAAATTCAGTCACCGCTACTACATAAGTTAAACTCAATGAGGAAAATAAATCGAAGGGAAATGGAAAGTCAATCTTCCCAAATGCTGCTGTAGTTTTCTCAACAGATCCACCAAAAAGTTTTCTATAACCATGTGGAATGAGATTCATTCCAACTATAAATCGGATCAAGGGCCAATGTGCACATATCCCAATTCGGTAAATAGGCCGCATAAAAGAAAAAACCAAGCGATTGTCACTCATGTAACTATCCCTTAAATAGTTGACAACAATCTCAACTAGTAAATTATCATGATCTTTGGATAATCATAACAATAAAGAATGAATAAAAAAAAATGAATAAGAAATCAAAACTAATTAAACCAAATTACTGGAAGCAAGCATGCGCAGAGCTTTCCAAAAAAGATTTAGTTATGGCAAAAATTATTCAAAGTTTCCGAAATGAAACCCTAAAATCCAGAAAAGACCCTTTCTATTCCATTAATAGAGCAATTATTGGTCAGCAAATATCTGTCAAGGCTTCGGATAGCATCTGGGGTAAATATGTAGAAGCTTTAAAAGAACTAAAGCCACAAACGGTCAGAAAAGCCCGATCGTCGACGTTGCGATCCTGCGGATTGTCATCACAAAAAATTAAATACGTAAAAAATATCGGTAAACACTTTTCAGGAGAGATGTCTCGGTTTTCCTACTGGGAAAAAATGAACGATCGTGATGTTGAAGAAACGTTAATCGATTTGAACGGAGTAGGAAAATGGACGATAGAAATGTTTCTTATTTTTTGCCTCATGCGACCCGATATTTTTCCAGTTGCTGATATTGGTCTGCAAAGATCCATTGCGAATCACTATAATCATGGAAAAAGGATGTCCGAAAAGCAAATTGAGAATCTGGCCTGTTCTTGGAAGCCATGGAGAACCGTTGCTACTTGGTATCTCTGGCGCGCTCTTGATCCTGTTCCTGTTTGTTATTAATTACTCCCACTCTAACTCAGCGAATGCTCCCGTCACATTTCCGCCGTTAACGTCTCCAAACAATTTCCACTTATTTCTCTGTGACTGCCCTGCCTTACCAACCGCATCATTGATCGATCCTCCTTCAGCAATGATTTTTCTAATATCCCGGCGAATGACTTTTAAATATTCAATTTGCGGATCAATAGCTTTAGGCCAACTTGCAGAAGCTGGTCCATGGCCTGGAACAACCAAAGCGGCATCTATTTGTTTTAGTTCTTCACTGACCTCAATCCATCCGGAGATAGTTCCTCCACCAATCAAAGCAGGGACTCTGTCGATAAAAAGGAGATCGGATAACCACAATGTTTTTGTCTTAGCATCAAAAATCGTTATATCCGTGCTCGAATGTGAGTGTGGATAGGCAGTGATCGTTAGAACTCTGTTTCCCAAATCAATTGAAAGAGGTTTGCCGGTAGCCACAGGTGTAACGTCAATCTGAAACTCCCTTCCAGTGACAGCGCCCTTTCCCAGCTCTTCTTCCATTCTCGCAAGATAAAAAGTTCCGTTGCTTTGAAAAGCCATTGAAAGATTCTCATGACCAATAAAAATAGGATCGTCTTTCTCGAATGCACTATTGCCAAAAAAGTGATCCGGGTGAATGTGTGTATTTATGACATAACGGACAGGCAATGAACTAACCGATCGAATAGCTTTTTTCAAGGAATCTCCGATAGCCAAGGAACTCCCAGTATCAATGACAGCGATAGATTCTTCGCCAACAATAAATCCTATATTCGCAATATCGTGGAGTCCTTCGTGATGAAAACCTGTATGGACATAAATTCCATCTGCTATTTTTTGCATATTAAAGGTGTCACTGTGAACGTTGAGTCTTGTGAGAACCACAAGACCAAAAACCAAAAGAAATAAATATTTCAAAAAAATGTTCAATTTAGCAATAATTCAGGCATTAAATTCACTTCTAGATATAAATTATCAGTCCTTAATTATCCATCATAAAATAAAATGAAAAATATTAATTTTTCTGTTGCAAATCATTCTTAGTTGCTATAAGTAATTTTATTAATTAATAATGATTATTAGTTGCACAGAGGGGAAAACATAACATGAAACGACCTTTAATATATACTTTGGCTTTCTTAGTATTCTTGTCACTCAATTTGCAAACAAGTAATGCGGCTGAAGTTATTGAATTGAAAATTAAGGATCATAAATTTGATCCTGAGATAGTAAAAGTTCCTGCGGGAAAAAAGATAAAACTAAAAGTTATCAACCTTGATCCGACTCCAGAAGAGTTTGAAAGTTACGATCTAAATCGTGAAAAAATAATCGGTGGAAACAAAACGGGGATTGTTTTTATCGGACCACTGAAGCCTGGCAAATACGGTTTTTTTGGTGAATTTAATCCGGAGACCGCACAAGGCGTAGTTATAGCTGAATAATGCTTGGAAGTTTTGTCATAGTCTTTCGTGAGGTTCTTGAAGCCGCAATCATTATAGGTGTTGTTCTTGCGGCAACCAAAGGTGTACCTAAAAGGAATCAATTTATTGGTGCCGGCGTTGCTGTGGGAATATTACTGTCAGTAGTTTTGGCATTTTTCACTGATAATATCACCGACTCACTCGAAGGAATGGGGCAAGAAGTGCTCAATGCTGCAATAATGCTGAGTGCTGCAGCCCTCATAGGATGGGCAGTTGTCTGGTTCAAAGTTCACGCAAAGGAAGTGATTGCAAAAGCTAAGGATGTCGGAAAGAAAGTATCAGAGGGCATATCGCCATTGCATATGTTGACGATTGTTGTTGGACTCTCTGTGCTGCGAGAGGGAGCAGAAACCGTTTTATTCTTATACGGAATTGCAGCTAATCCGACCGTCTCTGTTGCCTCTATTTTCTCTGGTGGCGTCTTCGGACTCATAGCAGGCACTATAGTAGGATTCCTAATTTACTTAGGACTAATCCAATTCTCAACAAAACATTTTTTCGTTATTACCAGCTGGCTTCTTACTTTTCTTGCTGCTGGAATGGCTGCACAAGCAGCAAAATTTCTATCGGCTGTAGACAAATTACCTGCGCTGGTGGAGACTATGTGGGATTCATCCTGGCTCCTAGCAGAAGATGGGGTTATCGGTCAGTTCTTACATATTTTGGTGGGTTACAGCGCGAAACCATCTGGAATCATGGTTCTCTTTTACGTTGCAACCTTATGTATCATTATAGGCTTCATGAAGCTGGAGGCAGGGAGAAAACAATGGAAAAAATCTTAAAAATAGTTCTAGTTGCCGTTTTCGTCTTTTACATGAGCGCTAACGCAGAAGCAGGAACGCGATTGTATTCACCAAATGTAGAAAAAGGTGAATTAGAGTTTGAATGGATCGGAGACTGGGATTTCGATGACACAGACAGCAAGGACAATAATTATGGACAAAGGTTTCTTGTTGGATGGGGATTAACGGACTACGTAAAAATCGAGGGGGGCGTTCGAGTTAAAAAAACAGCCACTGACAGGGATATGCATTATGATTCTTGGATACTCGAGTTAGTCTGGCAACTGACTGAACCTGGCGAGCATTGGGTAGATGCAGGACTCTATTTTGAATATATTGATTTTATGAAGAATACCGACACGTCAAAACAGAGGAAGGTAGAAACGAAGATCCTTTTGGAGGAGAATCAATATTTCGACAACATCACAAATATAGCCAACATAGTTTTCGAGCGTGAGTTTGGCGACAACTCCGATAAATCATGGGAATTGGCCTATAGTTTTGGATCTAAATACCGATATAGCTCGTATTTTGAGCCTGGTTTTGAGGCACACGGTAATACCGGAAAAGTAAGCCACTCAAAATCGTTGGATAACCAAAAGCATTATTTTGGACCAGTGGCGTACGGTGCAATTCCAGTAGCATCGCCGACTGAGCTACCTGCTAAAATAGCATATAAATTTGGTTATCTTACCGGACTTACATCTGCGGCAATTGATAATAAGTTTATCTGGGAAATCGAGTATGAAATTTACTTTTAAGTTAGGTAATGATATCTCCGCTTGTCGTTGACTTAGAGTAACCCTACGATTTGGCAGAGAATCTGTTAGCTCCTATCCCCAGATTCTCTCGCCTGCCACTTAATTCTTTTACTCAAAGGTTTTCTGTTCTTCAAGAATCCCTTCCGGATCCTGATGAATAAGAATCTCTGCATCCGGAAAAAGCTTTTGAACCTCCCCCTCAACTTCGTCACTAATCCTGTGTGACTCTGTTAACGATTTCTTTCCGTCAATTTCTAAGTGAAATTGAATAAAGGAAAAACGCCCAGACGATCGTGTGCGCAGATCATGGATTCCCTCAACTTCATGATGAGATAACACAGCTTTCTTAATGCGCTCCCTGTCTTCATCAGACAATTCCCTGTCCATCAAAAAATCCAGCGATCCACGAATAAGTTTATAAGCGAGATAAAAGATATATCCTGCAATACTGATGGCAATGATAGGATCTGCCAATACCCACTGAAAATAGGTACTAAGAACGATTGCTAAAATAACGCTTCCATTTAATAAAATATCTCCTTTGTAATGGAGTGAATCCGCGGAAATGGCTACGGAGCCGCTAACCTTTATGACGTATCGTTGGAAAGAAACTAGCACGATGCTCAGAAAGATAGACAGGAGCATTACGATAATTCCGTTATTTGATGATTGGATTGCTTGAGGTGAAAAGATTCGCAAGACTGATTCAGAAACCAGATAAAACCCAGAACCAATCACAAAAAGAGACTGACCAAGCCCCGCAATTGATTCAGCTTTCCCGTGACCAAAACGATGCTCACGATCGGCAGGCTGGAGAGCATGATGAACGGCAAAAGCGGTGACCAATGATGCCAAAATATCAAGAAGCGAATCGACTAAAGAAGATAAAATGCTTACAGAATCGGTTAAATCCCAAGCGTACCATTTAATAATGATGAGAGTAGCCGCAACAACTACAGATGCATAACTTGCCAACCGAACAAGATAGTCTTTTCTTTTTGCAGATGAATCCAACTTCGGCACCTGTTTTTCTTCCAATAATAGGATAGCAATAAGGCCTTCCCACCCTATTCTACACAAGCCATAAATTTTATCTAAATATTTTTACAAATTGACTTCAATTGTAAACGCATCCATTCGTGCGCTGGGTGAGTGCCGAGCCTATTATGCCACATCATCATCACTTCTACCTTGGGCAGTTCGACGGGTACTTTTACCTGATGGAGCGATTGAAAGTCCTGAAAAGTATCGACTAAACGCTTTGCTAAAACCATCAAGGTGTCGGTCGATTGGATAATCAACGGAGCCACTAAAAACTGATTCACTGTAAGAGGAATACGTCTTTTAACGCCTTGTTTAGCCAAAATTTTATCCAAAATACTGGTTGCAACTCCCGATTGTGTAAAACGCAAGTGTTTTGCGGAAACAAAATCATCATAACCAACTTCACTTTTGGCCAATTTATGAGTTTTTCTCATCAAACAAACATAGGACTCTTCGAAGAGAATTTCGTATTTAAGGCGTTCTGGATATGGTGGATAGCAGCCACCAATAGCAAAATCAACTTGGTGCGAATCAAGCAAATCAATAATTTCTTCATTATCATTTGGCACGGTCCTAAGGTCTATTCCTGGCGCATCCCTTTCTAACATTTCTGCCAATTTAGGAAGGATAATTGCAGCAGCATAATCGGTAACTGCCATGGTAAAAGAATAGTTCTGCGTTTTGGCGTTAAAATCCGTAGGATTCAGAGCGGTTTCAATACCCATTAAAGCATTTCGAATAGGTGAGGCTAATTCAAAGGCTCGCGGAGTTGGAACCATACCAGACGACGCACGCACAAATAAATCATCCTTCAGTAATACCCGAAGCCTTGTTAAAGCGTTGCTGACAGCTGGCTGGGTCAAGTGGATTTTCCGGCTTGCGCCGGTAACGCTTCTTTCAGACATGACGGCATCAAAAACCACCAAAAGATTTAAATCCATTCCACTGATATTCATAAAACATATATTATATATTTTAAAAATAAATTTCAATTATTATTATTATTGTACTATATAATCATTACTAAATGTTGAATATAGATATCTCCAAATATATCAACTTATTAGGGTACCTCAGAAGCCTTCCTGTCTTCCCCCCAAACCCGAGGTACCCTAATTTTTTAAGGAGAGAACAAATGTTCTACATTGTTATTATAAATAAAGAACACTATCAATATTAATGAAATGAATACTACTAGGAGGATATGAATGAAAATAAAGAAAGATAAACGGACAGTAATCTACCGTGCACAACTTGGCCTTGCTTTTGTATTGCTGATTTTGGCATTTTTGACCGCAAACAGCATCGCAGGAGAAAACAAGGATAGGGTTCTCAAGAAATCAATGAAACCATCTCGTGCTTATAGTCTGATTATGCGACAACCTGATTTCGTCGCCTTTAAGGAAATGGGCTATAATAAAGAATCGAAAAGATATGTTTTCCGATATCTCACTAAAAACGGTACGGAAAAAGTTGAATATCTACAATCGCAAGATCCATCAGAGACGAACCTATCCAAAAACTAAGCAGTCATTGAGCGATCACAACACGTTGCAGGGAGTGTGGGAAAACCACACTACCGCGACTGTGGTGATGCTTTCTTTTGAATGGATTTGAACCGCTTGATCGACAAGTCAAAATATTTTTTCTCATTTTCAATTCCGATATAACGTCTACCCAGATTTAAACATGCAACTCCTGTTGATCCACTCCCATTAAAAGGGTCCAGGACAAGGTTTCCCTTGGAGCTTGCTGCAGCAATAATTCTATCAAGCAAAGCAATCGGCTTTTGCGTCGGGTGCCTACCAAACTTCCGTTCTCCTTTTGGGGCGGCCTGCATTTTCCAAACATCCTTCATTTGCTTGCCCCCATTTGTTGATTTCATGAGAGGATAATTAAATTTATGCTTTGATTTCTCTGTCTTGGCTGCCCATATCACCGTTTCGCTGCTGTGCGTAAAATAACGACATGCTAAATTCGGCGGTGGATTGGGTTTTTGCCAAATAATATTGTTGAGTAACCTCATCTCAAGTTGCTGCATAGCGTGTCCGATTGAATAGATCACATGGAAAGTTCCAGAGACAAAGATAGTTCCATTGGGTGTTAGTAATTTTTGACAACGTTTCAGCCACTCCAGATTAAACTGGTGATTGATTGCATGCCCTTGTGATTGATCCCAATCACCCTTATTTACCTTGGTCATCTTGCCGTTCTGACAAGTCATGCCCCCATTGGAAAGAAAGTAGGGAGGATCCGCAAATATCAAATCCACTGAAGATCCAGTCTTACGGTAGATCTTATCCATCTCTTCAAGGCAGTTACCTTGAATAAGAGTTAAATTTTCAAACTCAAAACTTTTCTTCATCGATATAAAATTAACAGGTTCGCTAAATCGCGACAACCTTTGTCGTTAACTTGGCTAAAATAGTTGAAAATAACCACATTACCGTGCAATGATATTGGGAAGGAAAAATATGGTTTTCCGTTGGATTAATAGTTTTTGGAAGACATTCTTCTGGTATGACAGAAATTTTAAGACTGGCCGGAAACTGAATGGCTTACTGTTATTATTAGGACTGGGATATAAGTGGCGATACAAAATTGTACGTAACTTTAAAATAATCAAACGGCCTATTAATTCATGGAACAGAATTAAACATGCCAAACCCATTCTTGAGTCAAGTCAAAAGCTATTAAGCCTAAATAATGGATTCTCATTATTCAACATGAATGAAATACCTAATGGAAGAAAAACCTTAACTACATTGACAACTCTATGGAAACAACGAAGTAAAAACCCATTACCAGAAATGGACTGGTTCAATAAATCACCTCAACCACTATCATTAAGAAATTGCTTAGTACAAAAAGATTTTATTGATTATCCTGAGATCGGCAGGTTAGCGACCTGTGATTTATTTTTACACTCAGCAACTAAATACCTTAGCGCTGTTCCAACACTTGCCACAATACAACTTTTGTGGTCAGTGGTTGACGATAGTATGACAGGAAGCCAGCAATATCACATAGATGAACAAGATAAGAGTCAAATAAAATTTTATATTGCTTTGACTGACATTAATGAAGAAAGCGGACCAACCCACTTTATACCTAAAAGCCTATCTTCAAAAATAAAACAAAGCGTTATCATCAGCGCCAAACGGGATACCAGAATGGTTCATAGCACGACCGGAAGAGTATCAGATAGCACTATTCACTCATTGGTAAAAAGAACAGATATTAAAGTGGCTACGTGTCAAGCTGGTCAAGGCTATGCAGTAGATACAGCACAATGTTTTCATATGGGAAGTCGCGTCAAAAAAGGTGAAAGGGCTATATTGCTGATACAGTATTTACCTTACAATACACACCAAGAATCTTCTGGATCCTTGCCAAACATAGATCCCAAAAACTATTCGGATTCTCCAATTACTCTATTAGCTTTAGAAAGATATTAATCAAAATCATTTAACTGCGCTTCAAGACGATTGCCCCGGATAAGGATCAGATTTTCAAACTCAAAACTTTTCTTCATCAATATAAAATTAACAGGTTCGCTAGATCGCGACAACTAATTGCTAAGAATAAAGCGGCCAAACCCAGCCCTGGGTCCACCGCTAACCTCAATTCTTTTA